>OGIN01000208.1_pt1 | contig 71616 bp, 68 predicted proteins | sample 1571851 | NCBI WGS metagenome assembly OGIN01 (sample SAMEA2582123, study PRJEB24529) | metagenome | biome: Human gut stool | place: China | collected 2011 | reverse complement strand
TATCATTTTGGTGCAAGCGTGATTCATGGGCAGCGTAGCAATATTTTGCGCTTACTCTATAAAAAAACCCCGGGCCCGTAGGACACCGGAGTAAGATCAGCAATATTATATGCAAGCTCACCACTTGCTATACTTAGTGCAGCCTATTTAATGCTAAAAGTCAATAGGTCATTCTGATAATTTTCCGAAAATAGCGTGTTTTATGCTGACCATCAACCTCGATGCCCTGCCGGGCATTACAAAGTGTCGGTAATTAACCTCCCAAGCCGGAGTACAACTTTAACGTATCGCCACACGGAACTTATCCATTTATATTATACTCAACTCAATCCAAAATATCAACTTGAATTCAGGGTCATCTCCAAAGGATTTGCGGCCTCATCGCATATATTTCAAACTCCGATACGCATCCAGCAGGAACTCCAAAAACTGAGGACTCATCTGCGGTGATGGATGCAATCTCAGCAGAGAGTGCTTCCTTTGCGGACTGCTTTTCTGCAATCTGCGTTGCAAAATCAGCAGTCACAGTTTTGGGCTTATTCTTTCTACCTTTTGTTCTGGGCATAGGATACAAACCTCTTTCCTGTTACGATGGTTTAAGTATATCACAGGTCTGAAAACAAATCAGCCTTGTACACGCCATTCTCCAACATTTTCTTGAAGCTATCCTTTACAGCTGCAACATCTTCGTGATAGGTCATTCCGTACCATGTGTCATCCGTTTTCAGAACCTTTACGAACATCTTACCCTGCTCCAGCAGTTCACCAATAAAGATCGGAATCAAATACTCAGCTTTCAGAGGATTGCCCGGTACTTCCTTCTCAAAGAACTCTTTAAATCCATCCTCCAGTGTAGTAAGGAAGTCAGGCGTTAAGCCCCACATATTCATGGAAACTAGAGAGTTCACATCCACAACCAAACCGTCTGCCTCTGCTCCAGTTATGGTCTTAACAATATTCTTGGTTTCCACAACCTCAGTCAGATTATTCTGGTTGTCCATCTTGCAAACACCACGAGTCACACCGCCATTATCGGACAGAGTATTCTTCAGCACAAAGCCAGCCATACAGGACTTACCACCGTTCACCAGATACTCATGAACAGCCTTGAAGCCCTCCTTGCCGTAGTAATCGTCTGCATTGATTACAATAAACGGTGTATCAAGAACTTTCTTTGCGGCAAGCACAGCCTGACCAGTTCCCCACGGCTTTGTCCGGCCTTCCGGTAGAACTCCAGGAATGTCGTTGATATCCTGAAAAGCGTAGTCCACAGTTACATCATGAAAAGCACAAATAGAGGCAATGCGCTCACCAATTACCGCTTTGAACTCTTGTTCGATATCCTTACGGATAATAAATACCACATGGTTGAAGCCAGCATCAATCGCATCATGAATAGAGTAATCCATAATAATGTGACCAGCATCATCCACTGGCTCTAACTGCTTGATTCCTGTTCCGAAGCGACTGCCAATGCCAGCCGCCATGATAAGTAATGTTGTTTTCATCATTCACTTTCCCCTCATACTGTTTGTATTTAACGTTGTACTAGCTTCATACGATATATCGTGTTATCAATAGTTTTGTTCTCCTAGCACTATTGAATATCAACATCCAATCAGGTTTCGAGTTAATGTGCGAAAAAAATTATTTTTGCTATTATGGTGTCACACTTACAATTCTTTAATTTTTTTAGCAGGAACTCCACCGTAAAGACAATCACTTTCGCAATCTTTGGTCACAACAGAACCTGCTGCAATAACAACGCCATTACCAATAGTAACACCAGGCATAATCAATGAATTTGCGCCAATCCAACAACCATCACCAACAATTATAGGCTTTGGATGATACATACCTGCCCTGCGCTCAGAATCGGCCACATCATGATCACTATTCATAAATGTCACATTCATTGCGATGTTGCATTTATTTCCAATAACAATATCAGCACCTAAATCAAACCAGCATTCATAATTAACAAATGTACCCCCCCCCCTATTTTCAAATGACCTTTTCCCAGTCCCAAATAACATCTTGGCTTTATTTCGCAATCTGCTGGAATCTCTGCACCATATAAACGATAAATTTTCATTCTTAACCGTCTATGACATAATACTCCGGCCGCAATTGAATTCAAAATAAAATCCTTAATTATTCCCTTCATCCTCATATGCTCCTTATCTGTTATCTTGCAAAACTTTTTTTAGGTAGTTTATAATAGTATCACGCTTAACAACAGCCATCACTATAGCAATACCAATCGACATATATTTTAACCACAGGAAACTATTCACAGCCATTATTGCGAATCCACCAAGTATAACCCCTATAGACAACACTACAATGAATTTAATATCATAAATTTGAATTCCGCCAAGTAGTTCCTTGCACACTTTTTTATAAAACAAATAGTGAATGATGCAAAAAAACAGGTAACAAAAAAATGTCGTATAAGCCGCTGCTTGATATCCAAAAATATTAATAAAAATATAGTTTAGTATCAAATTTAAAATCGCACACAAAATCGACGGAACAACAACCGTAAGCTTTCTCTCATAATATTCTTGAAGTCTTGCAAAAAGCTGAAATAGGTAATTAAAAAATACGCCTATACAAATTGGTACAATAACAGTAGCACTTTCAATATATTTCTTTCCTCCAAAAATCAAAACCACTTCTTTGCTAAACAGCATCAAGCATCCTAGCATTACTGCCACAAACAGTAAAACTTGATTTGCTACAGTTGATAGGCGCTCATAATTTTTAGCTTTTATTTGTTGATATTGATATGGAGCAAATGATGAATTCAAAGCTCCTGTTATTAAATTGATCAATGATCCAACTGAGTAAGAAACACTATATATCGCTACATCACGTGAACCACACATATAATTTATCATCAATTTATCTGAACTTTGTAATACAAACTCTGACAAATAATGTGGTAGTAAACTAACGCAAAAAACCAATGCAAATGACCACATTTTTTTATTATAAACTGTATGGTCATGCTTAAATATAGATATATAGATTCCTAATCCAATAATCGCAGTTACTATGCTTTGTGGAACCAGCCGACCTTCAGCAGTATCAGATACGAAAAGAACACACAATACTCCCAGTAAAGACGAAACCGCGGTGAGAAGAACTGTAATTATAATCAGGCTTCGATATTCATATGTATACCTTTTATAAACTTGCCAACAGTGAATGCCTGCTTGGGCAATAAAAGTCGCAAATAGGCATATAACCAAGGTTTTTGACATTTGCATCCATCTGGATATTTGATCTACAAAAGCTAAAGACACAGTAAACCATACTAGTGTAAGAATTAAACTAAGTCCGCTTACTGCTGATAAAACTTGTTCTTTATTATCATATTTGACATAGAGGTTCATCATTGCCTTATATAAAGACAATGTGGTGATTAAAATCAAGACATTCTGCCACGATGTAAAAGTTGACACCAGACCGTACTGCTCTTCCGATAATACTCTGGTAAATATTGGTGTCGTTATCATGGTGATACCACGTTGCATGAAATTGCAAATGGTAAACCAAAAGCCAGCCTTTACCGGCAATGACATATTTTTATATTTCTTCTGAAATATTGTCCATATATTACTAACTCTATTCACGGTCATGTGGGCTACCTTCTTTACATCTTTTCCTTCAAGAAAATTTGTAGTTCCTCCGGTGTCCCAAGAACATGAACTTTATCATCATCTACAATGCTGATAGTAACATCCATGCCTTTCTCAATCATATAATTATAAAGAGGTGCGATGTATTTTTCATTTTTTTCCATGTGACTGTCGTCCACATAGTATTCCTGATATAAATCTTCATAAAGTTTGGCCGAAGAAAAATAATATGCTCCTAAGGTGCAGTTATCGGAAATTCTCACTTTTTCCCGCACTTCTATGACTTTTCCAGCATTGTCAAGTTTTGCAAAACTCCAGTGGTCACCTTCCGCATGGAAACAAGGAATGTGTCCATCTCCGGAAATATCCTCATATTTCATTTCACCGGGCTCAACATAAGTGTCAATATTGTAAACCATAATTGCATCATTCGGATCACAATAAGGAATTGCCAACATACATGTAGTTGCCTGCCCATCTGTCATATGATCAATTTCCACGATTTTTACATCATGGATTCCATATCTTGCACAATGTTCTTTTATAAACACCTCTGCATCATCTTCTTTTCTTACCACAAACACATATCTGCTTACGATTTTGTTATATCCAATCAGACTATCCATTGACCAATCAAAAAGGGTTCTCCCTTTTGCTTCAATCATATATTTAGGACAGTTATAGCCGGCCTTGCGGAATCGACTGCCCAAACCGGCCATCGTGATAATTATAGTCATGCCCATGTTTTATCCCTCCATCAGTAATATTATCCATTGAAACTGCTTAGTTGCTCCGTTCTCTCGATTTATTACAAATTTCGTTCAATTCATCTACAGAGCAATTAAGAAATTCATCTGGCCTTACAGTTCGATCGTCAACATAAAATCCCTTATGTCCTGGCCACGGTTTCCCATATAGAATTTCATCGTATGGAATTTCCCACTTATCTAGCCATGCCAGCAACACTTTAGCTGTGTTTTTATTTATCAATCCCATATTTCCATTGTAGGAATTCATGTTTCTAGACGTAAAGAGAATAATTTTAGCTCCCTGATCATGGTAAAATCGTAATTTTTCAACCATTTCCTTATAAGGAACTAGGTCTTCATACTTTTCGTCCTTTTTTTTAATCGGACATAACGTACCATCTATATCAAAAACAAATGAATATTCATCAAACATTCTTTTTTTCTCCTATCTGTATATCGATCACTCTGTTTAGAATTTCCAATCCAGTTCCCAGCATAACCATTTGGTGCCTAATACTCTCACCATGAAGCGGAATCATACTCAAGAAAAGTAAGGCCTCAATTAATTCAATTTTTTTCAAGTCACTATCAATTTCTGTAGCAAATGTACTCAAAAATACCTTATACAAATCAAATTCTCTTTTTCGATCCTGAATACGGTAATTAATACATGCCGCCTCCGAATTGTAATCGAGGTCAAAAAGATCCTTTATAATAAAATCGTATTTTCCATCTACACTATGGAACAGTTTTGCAAGTTCGTACCGAAAGTCACCATAAATATCATAGGTACCAAACTTGCCACGCGGATCAATTACTTTAATAAATGAAAAGTTTGAATCCACCATAATGTTTGCAAAACACAAATCTCCGTGAATGATATTAAAAGTATCTACATCATACAGCATCTCTGGTATTGCCTGTTCCAATGATATAATAATTTCATTCAAGGGAAGATATCTTTTCCCATTTACTACGATTGGTGACTCAAAGAACGTTATAAATCGTTCATCTTTTTTCATCTTTTTAAAGCGCTGCAGAGTTTTTGTAAGGTACATTTCTTCCAATGCTGAGCGAATACCGGCATCCTGCACTGTATAGCGTTTAAAATCATCACACACAAAACGAATTCGATTAAAAATGTCGATCCACTGCTGTAATGTCAAATCGCCATAGAGGAACAGCTCGTGGACAGTGTGATATGCATAATATTCCATAGAAACATATGGATTAACATACGATGTCGAATAATCAAAAATCCTGGGGCTGACGTACTCAACGTCTGCTGGCAATTTTAAATACCATTTAATCTCACCAATAAACTTATCCTTATCATCGCTTGTCTTTTTTAGAATGCCACGGTTTTTATCAATTGTGATATGGTTAAATTCTCTAGCGCGTACCTCAAGTTTTGAATTATAGTACTTATCCTCATGGCCAATATCAAACCAGTTATTCGTCAGCACTGCTTTCATAGAATACTTTTTACTATACTCCTGTAAAGCATAATAAAAGGTACTCATCTGTAAAGATTCTTGTTCAAAGGCTATTTCTAGGCATCTTCTAAAATAGGCAGCATCAGTAAATTGAAATACACCAACAAATAGCTTCTTCTTTATTTCTTTCTTTACAGGTTCTTTATCATAAATCCGTACAATGGTACCGTCTTTTTCATCAAAATATGTCCAAGTATCAGACATATAGTCTTCCTGGCAGAAAAAAGCATTTCCCTCGATTCCTGTAACACTATCTAAGACAATCGTATCTGCAAAATTAATGATAACTGTACCTACAGCATCTTTTAATCCAAAGTAAATAGTATGTCCTAAATCACTTAATTCTGGAAGAATCTCGATTTTCACTTTTTCTCCAAGATAATTCTTTAATCTTCTTTGTACTTTATCTGCGTTTTCATAACATATAATATCAATAGAATTTGTCTTTTCTTTATACTGTTCATATAAATAATCAAAGGTAATTCTCTGATTTATTGGGTAAATAATTGCCGGAAGTTTCCCTAATTTTTGTAGTTCTTCTGGAACCACTTTAGCAGATGGTATTATTAATCTCATCAGATTTTTCCTCCCTTATATCTTCAAATTAAGTTTGTCACAGGTCTGCAGATAGTATTTTTCAAATTCTGGCTTATATTTAAAAAAGCCCTGATTAAGCAACAGCCAGTTCTGAAAAGTCCAATTATATTGTAGATATAAATCTGTGTTGTCATTTTTACTATATGTTCGAAAAAGATTACTTTCATTATATCTATCATATTTCGGCCAAAACAATCCTATATCATCCCAAGATATTGTAATCAGGTAATTGCTAACAAAATCCCAGTACCCCTTCACTGTATCTTCCAAATTCTCTGTGATGTATTTTTTTATATAATTTTTTACGATTTTAATTTCTGGTGCAGTAATATTATAATAATCTCCAATTTTCGGATTACTATTTAATAGATCTCTCAGCCATATTCTTCGCTCGTCTTTTGTTCTATTTGGGCTTGCATCCAACTCTATGTCAAAAAGATTTCTGATATCTTGTACCGTTCCAAAATATAAGAAATCCGCAATAAAATACGGAATGAACATTCCACCTCCAACTGTTGTTTGGACTGCTATAATCCGTTCTTTCTGTTTTGCACTGTTAACTTCTTGCTTTATTGGAAACTGGCCTATTAATGCTTTAAAATACTCCAGCATGTGCGGTTTGTAAATTCGCTGATCTGAGCGTGTCTTTAAAATATACTTTACACCTGCATCATTTGCACATTGAATTCCACCTTTTGTGGAAACAATTTGGAAATTCATATTTCCCAGTCCAAAGATCTCCGGTGCTGCATTTAACACTATATCCGCTCCCGCTGTCTTTAAACTATTAATTTCATTTTTATTAGAATCGTCCCATGTGGAAACAATGACCTTACATCCCGGATAGTAACGTTTGTAAAGTCTAACCGTATTCAATGTAAAATGATTATCTAATATTAGCGGTCCCTGTATCACAATAGCGACATCGCTCATGTTCGATAGCATCCCAGAATGCACAATCAAATCTTCTGACGAACCTGATCTTTTTCTATAAGAACAGTAATCTCCTATTTGTTTTTCATAAGACATACAGCAATCCCGCATTAGAACATCTGCATAATGTCTATCTTTTTTTGTGACAATTGAAAAGAAAAAATCAGTGATTTTTTCCACCGTATGTTTCATTTTCATAGCCTATTGCTCCTCGTCCAACTCATCGTTCAATTTATGTTCCATGTAGCACATAAGAAATACCATTCCTAATGTCCAACTTGGCTTATTCCACCAAAATGTAATATTATAAAGTAAGATTGTTAGCGTAATCACAAACCCAAGAGGCCAATATATATTATTCTTATATAATCTCCATGCACACTTATATAATTTGAAAAACCACTTAACAACAATTCCTGCGCCTAATAACCCATAAACATACACAAAAGCGAAAATTCCATTATCAACTAATCCAATTCTTTCATTTCCCACTGCAATATATGCTGTTGAAGCAGTTCCTGCATACCCTATATTGGGATATCCACATCCAAAAAATAATGTTACTGGACTATGTTTAAGCTGTTTTACAAATTCACGTCTAGCTACTTCTCGTATTGCCATCGTATTAACGCCCGTTGTTGTATTGTAAAATTGCATTTGCAACGCTTCATTAAAACGTTCAAAGAATCCGCTATTAATAAATGCCAATATTGCTACAACACCCATGAGAATCATACAGATTTTACGAATCGAAAGATTTTTCATGAACAATACCATCACTGCATATCCGATAACGACCGAAGCTAATTCCAGTCTTGACTGTCCAATAACTAATTCATATACTAACTCTAAAACCACAAAAATCAGATATTTCTTGTTGTTTTCTTTGAGATATTTGTATAATCCTAAAAAGCCAATAATAACACACAAGAAACTATCCACATATAAGCGTGCTGCTTTTGCTACCATATGTACATATACGAACTGAATATTATTAATCAAAACAACTTGAAGCCAATATATTAGAATGGAAACAGTACCACAAACCATCAATCCATTTATTACTGTATCCACATTAATTTTATTCAAAGCAATTAGTTTTCGGATAGTAAAATAACTCATTAATATAAAAACATAATTTCTTTGTGGTGCAAATCCCATCGCTAAAGGCTGACCAATGAGAGAATTACATTGGATGACAGATATAAGAGCTATAACAATTAACGCAATTACATCTGATGAAAAATACATCCAAACACTTTTTCTATTCAATCTGTATCGAATATATAGAAGGGCAATCCCCGCAATAAAAAACAGGAACCACACCATCGCATAATTAAGAAATACGATTCTAAAAGTATTTGTATTGATCAGATAAAAGCACTGTTCCATCAATATAAAGGCAAAAATTAAAAAATATGCATTTAATGATTTTTCTCCCACCTTAAGCTTCATAAATCACTTACCTCTGTTGTTTTATTTCTGTACAGAACGAATATAAAAATCTTCCAGTTGTTGAACTGTTCTTTTAATGTCATATCCAGCTTCTATTATTTGCTGTTTACAATCCGATTTTCTACTTTTTTTAAGATTTTTCGCAATTTGCTCTGCCCAATATTTACTGTCCCATCCATGTACTCTTACAAATCGATCTGTTACGTTTACTTCTTCAACAATCGAATCTGCACACAATGTTAAAAGTCCATTTGCCTGTGCTTCGATTGCGGCAATTCCCAATCCTTCAAATCTAGACGGAAAAATAAAAACATCCATTGCCAGAAGTACCTTACGCACGTCATGCGTAACTCCATAAAAAATCACCTCATCAAACACATCCAGTTCTCTTGCTAGATTTTTCATTGAATCAAGCAATTCACCTTCGCCTACCAATAACAGAACACTATTTGGATTTGTTTTATGATACTCTGCGAATGTTCTCAGTATAAATTCGTGGTTTTTCTGATAAACAAAACGACCTATATGCCCCACTACGACTTTATCTTCCACACCTAATTCAATCCGAACTTTTTTTCTATCTTCTTCGGAAAACAGAAACTCATCCGTGTCTATTCCGTTTCTCACCAACTGGTATTTCTTTTTTCGAAATATAGATTTAGGAAACATGAATTGAGCAGCTTTTTCCGATATAGTAAAATAATCCGTCACAGCAAAAAGCATAATGACTTTATACAACGGCATAAAAGCGTCTCTTAAAGGCTTACTTTTCTGGAAATCATCATTGTGGGAATGCAGAACAATTGTCCTAATTCCTGCCACTTTTGCAGCTAAAGCTACCATTACATCATAAGGTGTAGATGCATCAACATGAACCACATCATATTTCTCTTTCCGGAACAAATTAACCATTCCTTTGAATTTTTTCACAAACTTTATTGCCTCATTGTGCAAATTCTCTGTATCTATAATTTGCTTTCTTCCACCCAAAGCAATAGCTTGATCTTCCAGGAACTCTTTTCGATTTCGAAAAACCAGATAATCAAATCTTACTTTTTGCGGGTTTAACAATCTCTGGATTGTTACGGTCAACTTAGATATTCCTCCGGCGCCTAGAGGTGCCATATGAATTACTTTTATTGGTCTATTGCTTCCATTCATTACAAATCCTCCACATATCTAAAATCATCCTTGATTATTCATTTTTCTTTGAATTCAAGTCTCTAACATTTTTTTCGTAATTATTCATTTTTTTCTTACGTAAGTACTGAAAAATCTTCGTTTTAAACGGAAGCATATTGATAAGTGGCCTTAATACTCCAGCCAATTCACCTTTTATATTTCTTGGTTGCCATTTACTTATCAAATCCGAATAACTCATTTTTGATGCATCTGTAAAGAAATTCTCTCTCTTATCTGGAATTTTAATCTGCTTTTTGGGGCCACCAATTATATTGCTACTACTTTCATCTAAAATATAATATACTGCACTCGCTTCCAGTGCTCTAAATAACTCTTTTCCATGTCCTGTATGAATCCATACCTTAGTAGTTCCCTTATCATCATCCATTTTCTTATTTATACTGCCGATTTCATTAAAATCTCCAATTGTAAAATCACTCACTCGCGGAACCTCACGGAACTGGCACTCATAACAAGACGGACGGACGTTGTAATGTCTAAAGAAAAGATTTGCATGCACCCTTGTATCATACTTTTGATCCATACTTTTCCCATTCTCAAAAAACACTCGAACATTTGGTGTAGCATAACCATAATGCTTATCTCTAAATGAAACATGTCGCACTTGACTATGATATTTATCATTCAAATAATCAATCCATTCCGCGAAGAGCCTCGGAGATGAAACACCTAAACACAATAAATCAATCGTGTATAGATTTTTGTTATCACCAATAAATGCTTTTAGCCCATGAACTTGACAAGGAGTTCCGACAAATAAGACTAATCTCTCCACTATATTGGATTTTATGTCAACAAAAATATTTCTCAGATCACTTTGAACATATTTTGAACCGCGAAGTTTATTTAACCCTCTAATGCTATCACATTTTTCATGACAAACTGTCATTTCCGCATTGTAGCCAACTGCATATACAATGCCACCATTATTAATAATGTACTCTGCAATTAGTGAAAAGGCACCTCCGGCCGTACTATCCATTCTTACATTTTGATTTGAATTTTGAAATGCCATATATGTGCTGCTATTCGTGGACACTCTGTCATTCAAGTGTCCAAATGGACACACTTGGTCACAAATCCCACAATTAACACATAAATCCTTATGGACCACTGGATACAGAAATCCTTCTTCATCATATTGCATCGTTATACAATTTTTGGGGCAGCTACTTGCACACGCTGTACAGCCGCAACATTTTGCTTTATCAGATACCTGTATCATTCTTCTTATCCTCTTTCAACCAATATACTAAAGATTATATTTTTCTCTACTAAAATCAACCCATGCTTTTTCTGTACGTTCTGCTAGCGACAGCGAAGAATACTCTCTACTATACGCTACTCTGTTCTTTTTTAATTCATCGAAAGACCCAATGACCCTTGCTGGCACCCCCCCCACAATAACTCCAGCTGGGACATCTTTATTCACCACACTTCCTGCTGCAACAATAGCATTCGGTCCAATAGATACATTTGGCAATATTCTGCTACCTGCGCCTATAAATACATTATCATGAACTTCAATACATCCAATATACTCTGTAAACTCTCGCTTTCCTGCAATTCCATCAAATACCCAATGGATAATATCATGCATTGTGAATTCTACATCTGCTGCAATTGCAACGTTATTATGAATTTTTAATCTTTTTCCATCTGTTGGATATTTTCTTGGCTGCCAATGTACATGTTCACCTAAATATGCCAATTTATCTTTCTTTTTTAACCAAGCTACTCTTTGTTGCGCTGTTGGAATCATATAAAAGAAAACTCTTTCCAAAAACTCGAATTTCGCCTTTTTTAAATATGATTTGTTGACAGTCAATGAATTATCTGAATATTTTTCCATGTTTTTCTCCCGAATTCTGCTCGTTTACATTTTCAACGCTGTTGCCAAATACTCCAAGGAAGCTTCCCGAAGATTTAGTAGCTTTTCTTCAACAACTTTGTAATGAATGTCTTTTTCAACATCCGTAACATTACCATTAAATCGCCTCTCACTCAGCCCAAGCAGTGTACAAAGGCTGTCAATTCGGCTATTTCGAGAGTTCACACCAGCTGTGAAGCGATTGAATGTCATGAACTTTTTATGGTGCAAGATACTAAACACTGATCCATGAAACGAGTCCGTTAATATATATTCCGCATGACGAATTAAATTGACAAAATCTGCAGCATCCATGTCAAACATTTGAATATCACCAAACTGCTGATCTTTCTCAACAAAATTATCCAGGAACGGACAAGTCACTAATTTCAATCCTGTCTTTTTCTTAAACTCATTTGCTGCTTTTCGATGCTCTTCATTCGTTCCAAGGAAATAACAAAATACATATGGTTCTTCTATGATCTTCCGCTTAGGGATCATTTGTTCCCATCCTTTAGCATCAAATAACAACGTCGGGTCACAGACCACACTTGCCTTTTTGCCTGTCAATTCTTGAATAATTTTTTGTCCAGCCAATTCTCGCGTACTAAGATGCTGGAAGCGATTCAGATATTTTGCAGTAGCCTTTTTTTGTTTATTTGGAATTTGGCTAACACCAAAGCTCGTAGCATAAGCTATCTTGGGCTTGTTATCTGGCGCAAATTCAAGTGTATAGAAATGACTTCCAAGATTGTTAGGAAGCCATAGCTGGTCACTTCCGCAAAGAAATATGTCGTAATTCTTTGCGGACTCCCTTACAAGATTTTCCCATCCAGCATACGGCTTAGAAAGATTTTTAAAATACTTTTTTACAAACCCATTGAATCTGTCATTTCGAACCGAGACATTCTTCGCAATATCCGGATATTTTTCAATTTGTTTTCTTTTATTTTTTGAGTGCAATTTTGCTTTGATAAAAGACACATTAAGAAGTCTCGGAATCGTCTGTAATACAAAGGTCGGTGTCAGTTTCTTTTTATATCGAATAATTTCCGATTCATATCCTAAATCTTCAACTTTTTTTATCGTTGCCAGAACTTGGAGCTGACTTCCAAAATTTTTAGTATCATAGCATACTGCCAGTCCCACTTTTTTCATTTCAATTCCCCTTTATTCTTCTTTCAAAACATTTTCATAATATTTTGAAAGTTGATTATGCATCACACCCATACTAAATTGATTCTGTATCTTAGCAATATTAGCTATCGACATTTTTTTTATTATCTCAATGTCTTGTGAGCACTCTACTAATGCTTCAGAAAGAGCTTTTACATCGCCCGCTTCAACCAGAATACCATTTTCTTTATTAATAACTTCAGGAATCGCCCCAACGGTAGTACTTACAATTGCTTTTCCGCAAGCCATTCCTTCTAAAATCGACATAGGAAGTCCTTCATTATAGGACGGCAGCACCACCGTTGAAACTGAACTCAGCAGCTCAAGTTTTTTATCAAAATCAGCCCAACCCACTACCTCAATGTTCTTTTCAAGCTTTCTGGTTTTAACTAAATCTTTTACCTTTTCTATATCACCGTCACCTGCAAGATAACATTTAATATTTGGAACGCTCTTGCGAGCAATATCAATTGCATCTATTAAATCGTATGTTCCTTTTCTTTGTCCTAAGCGGCCAAGCGTAACAAATGCATTTTGATGCAAAGCAGGTTCACAAATTGCAGGAGCAAGCCGTTCCATGTCGATGCCGTTTTCCAAAACGCAACAGTTGCTCAATCCGAATCTTTTATCAAATTTGTCTTTCCAATCTTGAGAGAGTGCTATAACCATATCGGCTTTCTTAAGTATTTCCACCACTCGCCTTTTCCTTTTTTTTGTAATTCCATCATAAAAGACAAGGTATTGAGCTCCATGAATATGTAGAATAACCTTTTTATTCCATCTTTTAATTACATCTACATAATATCCTTTTCGGAAAGTGCTTCCATGAGATGCAACATGTATATGATACAAATCATAATTTCTTTTTGTTAGGTAGAATTTTATAAAGGCATATATCGAAAAAAGAAATCTTGTTACTTTATTTCCGTCAATAAATGATTCATAAATATCTATATCAAACTGTTCGTTTAGCTTTTTATCTTTTTCTATTTCTTCAATAACTGTTGCCATTCCGCCTTTCGATCTAGTGGGACTGGGCCCAATTACCAATACTCTCATTGAACTTTTCCACCTTTCCACAGTGACTATATTACATTTTAATCTTTTAATTTTGTTAATTATTGCCTTGCCAAATTATCACATAATCAAGTTATTTCGTAGGCAATTTCAAATACTCTCCAAATTTATAATCATACTCTCGTGGATAAAAAGGATCAAATCCGGCTCCACCCGTAAATGTAATTTCACCAAAATAAATTTTATTTTTTACAATATAAAAATCGACTCGCGCCAAATTAAAATTTCTAGATAGTTTTCTGGCATAAGAATACAGTTCTTCTAAACATTCTGGTTTCGGAAGCACCTGATTCGTATTTGGATGTTTCCATCTTACGCCGTGCATTATATTCCAATTCAAATCATATAAATCCGTTTTATGCCCACTAAATCTATCAGAATCCACTCTAACTACTACTGGTTCTCCATTGCAACATACAACTTTATAATCTCGAAGCTGCTTTCCATCATCACTCTCTAAAAATTCTTCAATAACTACTCTTGGTTTTTCTGCCCCATAGAACCATTCGCCATAACAAGGCAGAAATTTGGCTTTAAGCCATTTCAAACACTTTGCAATAGTTTCTTCTCTGTTAAGTTTATTCTTATCTGTACAGATTATATTAAATGTTGAGCCATGGGTTACTTTAATTACAAATTTATCCGGCAAATCATCAAAAGGGATTTCTCTGGGATTTGTCCCCTCCCATAGCAGTTTAACAAGTAGCTCTTCACATCCCTGTTCTTTAATGTACTCTCTTACCAGATATTTATCGCAACATTTTGGCATTAAAGGATTGTGATCGTACAATTTAATCCATTGGATTTTCTCATTAAGGGATTTCGGGTTTTTCAGATTTAGTCTATATCCCTGTTTCAAGAAAAACATCAGCTTTAGTTCTAATTCTGGCGACATACTATAAAGCAGATTAAACGGTGCTAGAATAATATTTTTTGTTATGTTATTCATATTTAGCCTTTCTTATTCTCTATGAATTTATCAATGCTACTTATAATTCTTTGTGTGTTACTCACATATTCCTTATATGTATTTTTTTTCACTGTTTCTAATGCATCACCGATTTTTTCAGCATCATCACACTCACAAATCAACTGAAGTTCTTCAAACTGCCCCACCAACTGAAGCTGATGGTCATCTACGTGCTCTCCATATTTCGCACGTCGAGGAACAGCTATAACCTTCTTCCCCTTTTTTACAGCTCCAATAATGGCACCAGTACCTCCATGAGTTATGACAATTTCTGCCTTACTCATTTCTGCGCTGAACTCATCTCTATCTAAAAACTTCTTATAATTGAAGTTCTTCGGAAGGTAATCGCTGTAGCCTATTTGTGCAAACACATCCTCTGCATCAACTGTTCCTTTTTCACACAGTTCATCAACTGCCTTCAGTAATCTATTAAACTGAAATTTCTGTGATCCGAGTGTTATAAAAATCTTATTTCCCATTTAATAGATTCCTCCTAAATATATGGCTTTAGAATAAACTTTTAGCATTGGCTTCCACTGAACATAAAACTGATCTGCAAATTTATAAAGCAGTTTTCCGGTTTCTGTCGGAGAAGTGACTTTTGCAAACGACTCTATGTAAATCAGTTTCTTGCCCATAAGTTTAGAAATCAAACATATTGGTATCATTGCAAGAACACCTGTACAGATAACCACATCAGGCTTTTCCTTTCTGTAAATTCCAACCGATTTCCAAGCATTTTGAATCATCCGCCATATAAAATCTTTTTCTCGACGGTTAACCTGTTTCATGTAATATGTCTTTTCACCTTTTGCCTCCGCACTATAGTCTGTTTTTTCAGTAATTACAAAACTATCATATTTTTCCATCAAAGGTTTTAACATCATAAGTTGCTCATAATGTCCACCAGATGAAGCTGCAAAGCATATTTTGATGTTTTTCTTTTCATCCATTTCTCTACCACCCCACACTTGTTAATCTCTCTGAAAAATATCTCTGGTATACACTTTTTCTTTCACATCATCCAAACACTTATCATAGCGGTTTGCGATGATGGCGTTGCTCATATCCTTGAACTTGGTCAAATCATTGACCACAAGGCTACCAAAGAAAGTATCTCCATCCTTCAGAGTTGGCTCATAGATAACCACGGTTGCACCTTTAGCCTTAATTCGCTTCATAACCCCCTGAATGGAACTCTGACGGAAGTTATCAGAATTCGACTTCATAGTCAGACGGTACACACCGATAGTAACAGACTTTTCATGCTTCTCATCATACTCATTGTCATCATCATAGCCGTAATATCCAGCCAGTTTCAGAACACGATCTGCGATAAAATCCTTACGAGTACGGTTACTCTCCACAATAGCTTCGATCAAATTCTCCGGCACATCGGCATAATTTGCCAGCAGCTGTTTAGTGTCCTTAGGGAGGCAATACCCACCATATCCAAAGCTAGGATTGTTGTAGTGGCTACCAATACGAGGATCAAGGCATACACCGTTGATAATCTGCTGGGTATTCAGTCCTTTGCTCTCCGCATAGGTGTCCAGCTCGTTGAAGTAAGCCACGCGCAGTGCCAGATAGGTATTGGCAAACAGTTTAACTGCTTCTGCCTCAGTGAAGCCCATAAACAGTGTGTCGATGTTTTCCTTAATTGCACCCTCCTGCAGCAGACCAGCAAACTCATGAGCAGCCTCAACCAAACGCTCATCATTTAAGTCAGTACCAACAATGATACGAGAAGGATACAGATTATCATAAAGAGCCTTGGATTCTCGCAGGAACTCCGGGCTGAAAATGATGTTCTTGCTATCGAACTTCTTACGCACAGAAGCGGTGTAACCAACAGGAATCGTAGACTTAATGACCATAATGGCATTCGGGTTATATTCCATCACCAATTTGATTACAGCTTCGACCGCAGATGTGTCAAAGTGCTGAGTATGACTGTCATAGTTTGTGGGTGCAGCTATTACAACAAAATCCGCATCGGCGTATGCTGTCTTCGCATCCAGTGTTGCGTTCAGATTCAATTCTTTATCCGCGAGATACTTCTCAATATAATCATCCTGGATCGGAGACTTGCGATTGTTAATCAGATCAACCTTCTCCGGTACAATATCAACTGCAGTTACCTGATGATGCTGACTCAGCAAGGTTGCAATCGACAGACCAACGTAACCAGTGCCAGCAACAGCGATTTTGTAATTCTTCATAGTATTTACTCCTCCGGTCTTCTTCGGACCCAATTCCCTCAAAAGGTGTTTTTATCTATGTACACATCCCGAAGGATGGTATTTCTTGCTATCGTATTCTCTTACTCCTTAACCTACTTCACAGCACAACAACAAGCCTATATACAGATTGCAGTAACAATCTATACGCAGGCTTGTCCTCGTACCTCCTTATTTTGTTTTCTGCTCTATCAGCTTTCGCTGTGGTAGGTTAAGTATAGAGCGCAACCAGAAGCCATTAACCCCTGAAAACACGCTGGCTATAACGCACCATGACAAACAGAAACAAGTTGAGGTGAAAAGGTCAAGCCGCGCAAACCCGCATGAAATCAGGCTTTTCTCTGGTTGTCCATATTATTTCACACTCCCCATGAACTGTCACTATCACTTTTTTCCGAAACAATTTAGGGATCCAGCAAAAAAAGGCTGGTCCCTCTGCATGAATATGTACCACATTATAATGCCCTAAAGCAGCAAAAATCGCTGCAAAAAAGGAGGAGGATACTGCTGCGAGTCCCTTTTTTTCAATTGTCGGAACCTTTTTCAGCCGAATCCCTTTATACTCTTTTGCTGCTTTTGTATCATACTCAGCGCCGCTTACATGGTGTCCGGCTCTGTTATAACAGGTAACCCGGTTTCCTTTATTAACCATCCTGGTACACAATTCTTCTACAACAATTTCAATACCTCCTTCTCTCGAAGGAATTCGCTTATGCCCAAACATTGCTATATCTAAATTACTTTTCATAAAGCGTTCCATACTCTCTTTACTCAGCCCCTCTATGCATTAACACAACCAGAACCGTCTGAAGCAGGATTTTAATATCCAGCCAGATGGACCAGTTGTCAATATATTCCAGATCCAACTTCACTACATCCTCAAAATTCTGGATCTCACTCCGTCCGCTGACCTGCCACATTCCCGTGATTCCTGGCTTTAAGCTTAAACGTCTCTTGTGATGTTCTTCATACTGCATAAATTCATCCAGCGTCGGCGGTCTTGTTCCCACCAGACTCATATCCCCCTTCAATACGTTAAAGAACTGTGGAAATTCGTCGATACTGGTTTTTCTTATAAATTTTCCTACTTTTGTAATTCTGGGGTCGTCCTTCATTTTAAACATAAGGCCGTCCATCTGATTCTGTGCCATAAGCTCTTTTTTACGTTCTTCCGCATCCATATACATGGAACGGAATTTGTAAATGGAAAAACGTCTTCCATTCCTTCCGATCCTGGTCTGTTTAAAAATAACGGGACCGGGAGATTCCAGATATATGGCAGGTACAACGAAAATGGATAAAATACAGGTGAAAATGATTCCCACCAGACCGCCTGCTATATCCATCAGGCGCTTTAAAAACAATTCTGCGGGTTCAAAAATTCTTGGACTGTATGTAAGCACACGGTAAGACCCGAAATTTTCGATCGCTTTCTCTTTTTCTGCCATTCCAAACGTATTAACCGTAACGTGGACAACAATTCCCAATGCCTCCAACCGGCGGATTAAGTCATTCAGTTTTTCACGTCGCATGGTGGGAAGGCTTAAAAGAGCCTCGTCTACCACCTGTTTTTTCAGATATTCCGTCAATCCGTCTGAATCAGACCAGAGATAGCTTCCGTTTTCATTTCTCCCTACCTGGTTCAACTCTATCTTTCCGTGAATGTGCATAACCGCAATGGCAGACACATCATAGTCGTATAGTCTTGCGTTAACTACCTGATTCATTACCTTCAATACATTTGTATCTGATGCGCAGATCAACAGACGCTTTCTGTTTTCCTGTTTTCCATAATACCGAAACAGCGCCGTCTTAATCGTGATCCGTCCCAGATACATGGTCAATATATTGAAAAGAAAAAATAATATGTAAAACTTGCGGGACGAATTGTCTCCAAGTTTAAATGCAAAAAGAATAAGTGTCAGCACCATAACCATATAAAAGTTATCCGTGATGACTACTCTCAGTTCATTCCATCGGTTTCGCTTCATTATAGGCTGGTCCGGCTGATAGAATAAAATAACCACAATGTAAATAAAAAGCATCAAAATACAGCCGTACCAGTTTCCCAGCTGGAAGTCCCCTGCATCCAGAGAAGCAAATCTGCCCAGCAGGGCAAGTATAAATGATACAACCACAGCAATGGCGTCTGCAAACATATAAAATGATTTGTTCCGGATCAGCATAATCAATTACTCCTCACTGTGGTTCTTTTTTAAAATTCCTGTCCCCATAGCTGTCACAAAACCAAAACAGGACGCCAGAAAGAGCAGTTCATATGCCAGTATGTCCCAGTGGATCCTGTCCTGAGCATACTGGACGTCCTGTAATGTAATACAGTTTCTGATCTGAAATACAGACCATACCATCAGTACAACCATCAAACATTCCATCATTTTTCTCATACTTGCAGATTTCATTAATATGTCCCCCTTTTCCTTTGTGTGTTTTCAAAACAGCGTTTTGTGACTGCGCCGGCCTCACGATCATGGAAACCGGCGCATATTATCCTTACACGCTCTGTCAGCGCTTATAGATAACCGAAAATGTTCCCGAGTTCGGGATGGTCACATGGATCATCTTCTTTGCCACATCCACAGATGTAGGCGTGATCAGCTCCCACTTGGAAGTCATGTTGTTGTAGAAGAGCACCTGTACGGTTCCCAGGCCCTCTACCAGATTTGGGACATACACAGGCATATTGGTGGCTCCTGTTTTTTCCACTCTGGTTCCGGCCTGATAGGTCATAACTGCGGTGGTTCCTACCAGGGCATTGTAGCCGCTTAAGTCCAGACCGGTTCCGGCCTCTGCCAGACCGGTTCCGGTATTAATGGCATTAATGGTGGATACAACGGTTTCCGGAAGTCCGCTTACCGCGCTTTCGCTTCCCTGTACAAACTCGATGCCTGTATCTCCTACTACGGCCTGGCCGCCGCTCTGGCTGGCTGTTCCGCTTTCAGTGGGAACCGTAATCTGGGCTGCGGTCTGTCCTCCCGGCGTGGCGGCTGAGGAATTTCCTGTGCCTGACGCTGAGGAAGATCCGCCTGTTACCTGATCCACGCGCTCTCCGATGTCATAATCGCCGTCGCTGTCCTCATTGGGGATCACAACTCCGGTTCCCGGACTGTTTGCCGCAAATACGGCTGCATACTGTGAAACCGCAAGAGCTGCTGCCATTGCAATAACTACTGCCTTTTTCTTCATGATCGTTCACCTTTCCTTTCCTGATAAATTTGTTCTATTCTTCAACCCTGTAAAACAGGTCTAGAACCATTTGTGTTACTCCTTCCGGATCCGGATGGTATTCGTCATAGATCCTTGTCTCTGCTCCTTCTCCCGGAAGTGTGCGGATATCATCTCCCCCCAGCTGCTGGCTGCTTCCAATAAATGCCATCACCATATCCAGATACTGATCCTTGGAAAGATTTGTTACCATATAGGGAGCTGCCGTTTCCAGAAGCTTTAATGCAACTCCCTCTTCCCGTGAGGCCTTTTTCTTCACGGCCTCCGCATAACCGGCGATATATCCCTTCTGGCGCTCCAGACGGGCTACGGCGCTCTGGCTTTTTCTTGTATCCCTGTAGCGCAGGAAAGCTTCGGCCTGATCGCCCATCAGGGTTACGGAGGTTCCGGGTTTAAAGGCCGGATCTCTTTTTTCCAGCTCCGGATCGTCAATGGTTACGGTTACGCCGTCTACCGCGTCATTAAGAGGTTTCAGCGCTCCCATGCTTACAGCCATGTATCCGTCGATCTGAAGGCCGTCCAGAAGCTCTGTCACCGCCCGGCACATAAACTGGCAGCTTTTTTCTCTTCCATCCCCATAGGCATAGGCCAGTGTGAGATGCTGTGTATCATAGCCCAGGATATTTCCGCTCAGATCTGTAAGTGGAATGGGGGTCATGGTGTCTCTTGGTATGGCCAGAACCTGTACCCGGTTTCTGGCCGTGTCCTGGGCGACCAGAAAGATGCCGTCGGACTGTCCCCCCGCTCCCGCTGTTTTCGTCTCTGTCAGAGGTTCTCTCCGGTCGATCCCCATGCACAGAATGGCTTTTACATAGGTATTCCGGCGATAGGTTTTTCCTTTGTATTCAATGGTGTTTTGTACCTGTCCGTATCCGGCTTTCCCCTCTTTCTGTGATGTACCGGCCTGCTCTCTCCAGAGCTGTGCCTCGGCGGCAGCCAGCTTTTTTTCCTGATACAGATTCCAGGAAACAGCTGCAAACAGGATTGCCAGAATAACCGCTGCTGTAACCAGCCATTCTCTCTTTTTCTTATCTGCTTTCTTCAATGTTTTCTCTTTCTTTTGGGGAATCGTATCCGTAACGCTCGTACTTACCGTATTTTCCGTAATATTTCTTATAATATTTGCCGTAATACTTCTTATAATAGCCTGAGCCGTACTCTCCTCCCACCCGGTTTAAGACTGCCCCCAGGATCCGGCATCCGCTCTTTTCCAGCTGGGATTTTACCTTCTGGGCCATACGGTAGCTGATGCCCCCGCTTTCCACTACGATCACAGCTCCGTCACACTGATTTGCGATGATCGCGCCGTCAATAAGGTTTAACATGGGAGGGGTATCGATTATGATGTAATCATACAATTCCCTTGCATTTTCCAGCAGGACTTTGAACAGTTCATCCTCTAACAGCTCTGCCGGATTGGGAGAATAGGGGCCTGCCAGGATCATGTCCACATTTTCCATATTTGTGTGGTAAATAACTTCTCCAAGCTTTTTCTGGCCGCTGAGATACTGGGACAGGCCGTTGGGACGACCGCTGATCTCATGACGCTTCACCAGTACGGATTTGCGGATATCCGCGTCTACCAGAAGAACCCTTTTCCCGATACTTCCCAGAGAAGAAGCTACGGCTACTGTAGTAGCGCTTTTTCCTTCTCCCGATACGGTACTTGTAAAGAGAATGGTTTTTAAGCTGCTGCCGCAGAACTGGATATTGGTACGCAGTGTCTTAATGGCTTCTTCATAGTAATAATCATTTCGTTCCGTATTTTTTAATTCCAGTCTCATCTCCATTTTTTACACCGCTCCCTTCGTTTTCTTCTTTTTTCTTCCCTTTTCGTTTTCTGATTTGCCGGTTTCATCCACATCCGGAATAGAAGCCAGTACAGTAAGTCCCAGATATTTCTCCACGTCTTCTTCTGTCTTTATAGTGTCGTCCATGATCACTCCCAGACAGATAATTCCGCTGATCAGTACGGCTGCTGCCAGACCGCCCATAGCCGCATTCTTTTTCACATTTGGAGAACTTGGTTTTTCTGCCGGTACGCCTTCCTCGATGATCTTGGGCGGAACCATTTCCATAATATCGCCTATGTAATCGGAAGAAGTCTTTGCCACCTCTTCTGCCAGCGCCTGGGCGCGGATCGGATCTGTATCCGATATGGTAATAGTGAGCACACGGGTATCTGTCGGATTTCCAATGCTGATCATACGCTCTAGTTCATCCACCCTCATGTCTAACTGCTGTTTTTCAATCACCTGCTCCAATACCGGACGGCTGGTTACCAGCACGCTGTAGTCCTTGGTAAGCTGGCTGCCGATCTGCAGGTCTGCCAGTGAGGTAAGAGTTGTTTCCTTTGAAAGTACATAGACCATTGCGGTGGATTTATAAATGGGCGTCAGCAGGATCTTGCTGTACAGCCCCGCTCCGAAAGCTCCTACGATCAGCCCCAGGATGATCAGCCACAGCTTCTTTTTTAAAGCATAGGCCAGTTCCAGCAGATCGATCTGTATCTCGTCATTGTCATCAAACTTCTTTTCCATGGTATAACATTTCCTTTTCTTTTCATAATAGTTTTGCTACAGTACCTTGTTTTCCAGAATATATCTCTGATTTTTCCCAAATATGGTGGCCGCATCTGGACAGCTGCGCTTTTTTGACAGTTTTTTAAATGCCTCTTCCAGCCTGGGCGGCCTTGTATCCGGCCGGTGCATATCGCTGGCGGCAAAGTGGATCCTCCCCTTCTGGATTTCTTTCAGGCACCAGGCTGCCGTCCGGTCAAACAGACCGCCTGTCAGGCTTTCTGCATTGACCTGCAGACAGGCTCCGCTCTGAACCAGCTCCTCGGTCCTGCCTGTTTCACGAAGGCAAAGATACCGCTCTGCGTGAGCCAATACGGGAATAAATCCGTACTGGACCAGTTCCCGGACTGCCCGTCTTATGGTCTGAAATCCATCTCCCGGTTTGAATTCCACCAGAGCATACCGGCTTTCTGCCAGTGTGAGCGCTCTGCCCTGTTCCAGATACAGCGGCAGTTCTTCAAAATACCGCAGTTCCTGTCCCAGGCTTATTTCAAGTTCCAGCCCTTTTCTGTGAGCCAGCTCCCGGACGCCTGCTTTTAATTGTCTTAACTGCTCCATATCCGTCTTTCTGGAAAAATGGGGGGTTGCGATAATATGGCGGACTCCCTGCGCCCAGGCTGCCTCCAGCAGACGGCCGGTTTCCTCCCAGTTTCTGGCTCCGTCGTCAATTCCCGGCAGAATATGAGCGTGGATATCGATCATTTCCAGCTGATCCGTCATTTTCTCTTTCCGCCTTTTTTCCCCTGACTGAGAATCGTCTCATGAACCTGATCGAAAAGTCCGTTCATAGGCGTTTCACAGTACTGGCAGTAAAGGTTGTTTAAATAAGGCACTACCTCCTGCCCCCACTCGTAACCGGACATATAGTTTCCCAGAAACAAGGGGACATAGTCGGGATTCCCTTCCACAAATTCGTATACGTCACAGATAAAGCTGCTGGCGTCCACCGCAAAACTTCCTCTCTTTTTGATCAGCATGCCGCCAATCCCGTTATTCTCCAGTATTTTCTTCAGCCGGTAATAAATCACCCGAAGATTATTTTTGGCGGTCTGTTCCGGTGACTGTTCATACAGCAGCCAGGCCATCTGTGATAAGGATACGCTGCTCCCTCTCTTATCCACCAGAACCGCCAGCATTTCCTTTGCCTTTTCACTGGAAAAATGGACTTGTTTCCCGTCTACAAATACATCGAACCCGCCAAAGGTTTTTATAAATATGTTTTGCCCTTCCCTCTGACTCATTAAATATCTCTCCCGCTTTTAATCGTATTCTTAATAAAAACTTAATTTTTATTAACTATCCTTTAATAAGATACACCATGAACCTTATCAGTACCGTTACAGTTTTGCATTGTTATGCATGTTTCCTGTATTTTCGTAACATTTTCAAAGTGTTTTTATTTTAGTACCGTTTTTTTTACATAATTTCCAAAAAAAGGACTGCAGGTATTCTGCCCTGCAGTCCTTTTTCCCCCATTACTTTATTATTCGTTCTGTGCTTCCCTTATTTTCCGGGTTTTAATTTCCTCAAACTTCTGGAGCAGATATGACAATGTAACCTCTGCCCAGCTGTACTCCGGCATATATTCGCCCATAAAGTAACGGTCTTCATTCTCCTCCAGCATCTCCCAGCAGTCGCACCGGATCCGCCGGCGGTTCAGCGCATAAAATCCGCGGCCTTTCCTCACGATATCTCCCAGCCCATAGCTGACGAGCGTTTTCTTGAGCCTGGACCACGCCACATGAACTGCCTGTCTGGCCGTTTCATCATCTTCCCCGTCCGAAAGAATCTGGGCCATCTCATGCAGGCTGATTTCCCTGCCACCCTGGTCTACCAGAACTGCCAGCAGTTCTTTTGCTTTGGCATTTGAAAAATCAATCTCTTTCCCCCTATAATACAGGTCAAATCCCCCAAATGTTTTAATGTAAACCTTTTCTGCGTCCACTAAACTTATTTTACGGTACATTTATATACCACCCCCCCCCCCGGTATTTCCGGAAGCAAGAACATATTTTTATACTAACACAGAAAGAGGTGTTTTTCCAGTAAAAAGATAGTTAAATTACTAATTTTTGAACTGTCACAAATTTTGCGACAGTTGCAGGGGTACTTTACAATTCTTCATTCAAAGCGTTATTTATATGCTTACCAATCGTTTTTATATCTCTACCAAATAATTCAGCCATTTGATTTCTATTTAACCAAACTGTTTCTTGTTCTACTGCAACAGGAAGCGTTATCATTTTATCACATTTTCCCACCATAGTCTTGTGTTTTATAATGAGTTTTTATTGAGAATACAAAAAGGATGCCAGTCAATGCTTCCCTGATCTGACATCCTTTACTGCTTTATTTATATTCTTCAGGCCTCTTTCCCCTTCAGATATTCATCAATACCCTTCGCGCCTGCCTTACCTGCCTCCATAGCCAGGATCACGGTAGCTGCGCCTGTTACGGCATCGCCGCCGGCGTATACGCCTTCCTTGGTGGTCTTTCCATTGCTTTCATCTGCAATGATGCATTTCCACTTATTGGTCTGCAGTCCTTCGGTTGTAGAAGAAATCAGCGGGTTTGGTGAAGTTCCCAGAGACATGATCACCGTATCTACCTCGATGGTGTAGTCGGAGCCTTCTACCTCTACCGGTCTGCGGCGTCCGGATGCATCCGGCTCGCCAAGCTCCATCTTACGGACTACCATGCCGGTTACCCAGTCATTTTCGTCGGTCAGGATCTCTACCGGATTGGTAAGAAGGTCAAACTGTACGCCCTCTTCCTTTGCGTGGTGAACCTCCTCCACACGGGCCGGAAGCTCTGCCTCGCTTCTTCTGTATACAACATGTACCTCTGCGCCCAGACGAAGTGCGGTTCTGGCAGCGTCCATGGCTACGTTTCCGCCGCCTACTACGGCTACCTTTTTGCCCAGGAAGATTGGTGTGTCATAATCGTCTCTGAATGCCTTCATCAGGTTGCTTCTGGTCAGGTATTCATTTGCGGAGAATACGCCGTTGGCATTTTCACCGGGGATTCCCATGAACTTGGGAAGTCCTGCGCCGGAGCCGATAAATACGGCCTTAAAGCCCTCTTCGTCCATCAGCTCGTCAATGGTTACGGACTTTCCGATGATCACGTCTGTCTCGATCTTAACGCCCAGCTTCTTTACATTTTCAATCTCAGGACGAACGACTCTGGTCTTTGGCAGACGGAATTCCGGGATACCGTAGGTTAATACGCCGCCCGGCTCATGAAGTGCCTCAAAAATCGTTACCTCATAACCCATCTTTGCCAGATCGCCCGCACATGTCAGACCGGAAGGGCCGGAACCGATGACAGCTACCTTGATACCGTTGGTCTTTTCAGGCTTTACGGGAACGACGCCGTTTTCTCTGGACCAGTCCGCTACAAAACGCTCCAGCTTTCCGATGGAAACCGGCTCGCCCTTGATGCCGCGGATACATTTTCCCTCGCACTGGCTCTCCTGAGGACATACACGGCCGCAGACAGCGGGAAGGGCGCTGGACTCAGCAATGGTAGCGGCTGCATCCGCAAATTTGCCCTCTTTTACCTCTGAAATAAATTTGGGGATATTGATGGATACGGGACAGCCCTTTACGCACTGTGCGTTCTTGCAGTTTAAGCAGCGGGACGCCTCCTCCTGTGCTTCTTCCTGTGTATAGCCAAGGCAGACCTCTTCAAAGTTAGCTGCTCTTACTTTTGGCTCCTGTTCTCTGATGGGTACTCTCTTTAAAACGTCCATTATTCGTCACCTCCGCAGTTTCCGCAGCCGCCGTGATGGGTGGCTCCTTCCTGAGCCTTAAGGATGGCTCTGCCTTCCTCTGTCTTGTACATCTGCTGGCGCTTCATGGCCTGGTCGAAATCTACCAGATGGCCGTCAAACTCCGGTCCGTCTACACAGGCAAATTTCACCTCTCCGCCAACGGTTACACGGCAGGCGCCGCACATGCCGGTTCCGTCTACCATGATTGGATTTAAACTTACAATGGTCGGAATTCCCAGCTCCTTTGTAAGCTTGCATACGAATTTCATCATGATCATGGGGCCGATGGCTACGCAGACGTCATACTTCTTGCCCTGATTCTCCACCAGATCCTTGATCACGTCTGTTACCATGCCCTTGCGCTCATAGGAGCCGTCGTCTGTGGTCACATAGAGATTTCCGGCTACTGCCTTTAATTCATCCTCCAGGATCAGCAGATCCTTTGTCTTGGAGCCCTCGATCACATCCGCCTCAATGCCGTGCTCATGCATCCATTTTACCTGAGGGTATACGGGAGCAGAGCCTACGCCTCCTGCCACAAAGAGATACTTTCTCTTCTTTACTTCTTCGATGTCTTCCTTTACAAACTCAGATGGCTGTCCTAAGGGGCCTACGAAATCCTGGAAATAATCTCCGGCTTTTAATTCCGCCATGCGCTGGGTAGATGCGCCTACGGTCTGGAATACGATGGTCACCAGTCCCTTTTCTCTGTCAAAGTCGCAGATGGTCAGAGGAATACGCTCTCCCACCTCGTCAATCTTTACGATAACAAATTCTCCCGGCTGGCAGGCTCTGGCTACTCTGGGCGCCTCTACGTCCATGAGATAGATCTTGTCCGCCAGACATTCTGCCTTAACGATCTTGTACATGATTTTCCTCCTCTTTTTCACTCATACCCCAAAACCGCAGATGCGCTTCTAATGGCATGTGTATTTATAAGACTCAGCTCCTCGGTTCTATTCGATCCGGATGCTGTAGCTCTTCTCCCAAGTTCCCCAGGCTTCCAGCTTCTGGATGCCCGGCCGGTCTTTTAATTCTCCCTTGTATCCGTCGGGAGCGCACAGGCCGTACCATGGCTCCAGGCATACAAATGGATGGGTTGCCTCGATGGTCCATACGCCCAGGTATGGAAAATCGCCGCAGTCTATGGTCACATAGGGCGTTTCGTCAACCAGAAGACCCACGCTTGAAATCTGCGCCCCGTCAAACATATAGGTAAGGATCTGGTCAAAGAATCCCTTTGTTACCGGAACCTGACCGTCCTTAAGCTTTAAGCTGCCGGTCTTTTCCTCCACCTGATATCCCTGGTCATTGGGCGCCAGATAGTGAAGCTCCTCCTGATGATTTCCCGCTTCTTTTCCTTCTTTATTAAATACCAGCGTATAATCGTAAATGGTCTTTCCCTCAGGTACCTGAAAGGCCGGATGGCCGCCGATCATAAAAAGGAGCTCCCCGGAATCGGGATTTTTTACTCTCCACATCACTTCAATGGTCCGCCCCGTAAGCCGATGCCCTATCTCCAGCTCAAAATGGAAGGGGTAAACCCCATAGGTATCCGGCGTATCCTTTAACCGGAACCAGCATTCATCCATATCGCAGAGCAGGGGTTCAAATTCCATATCTCTGGCAAATCCGTGGGGCGTAATACCATGCTCTTTCCCCTCATGGGTATATTTTCCCTCAAAGCTCTTTCCTACAAACGGGAAAAGTACAGGCGCATGGCGGTTCCAGACTGCCGGATCTGCTCCCCAGAGAAGCTCTCTGCCGGCCTTTTTGTCATAAATCCTTGTAAGCTCTGCCCCGTGACGATCCACGGTGATCAGCAGTTCCTCATTTTCAAGTGTAAATACGATTCCATCATTCTTCATAAGTCATCCCCCTTTTCTGATGTCTGCATCATTGAATCTGTTGTAAAAATGTATTGCTGCATAGACTTCATATTATCATTTTCCAATGAATGTTACAACTGTTTTTAAGGATTTTGTCACATCCCGGTTCTCACATAGCGGCAAAAAGTATAGCAGAGGTCAAAATAAGTCTGTTCTTCCCCCTCCTCTGCCAGTTTCCAGTCCGGAGCCTGATCCAGATCCACAGGGAAACGCAGATCTGCGTCATAAACATAATCAATGGCAGTGAGATGAATGGTATCGCAGTAAGGCAGTAACTGCCGGTAAATGCTTTCTCCGCCCAGGATATAAATATCCTTTGGATCAAACTCCTCTAAGTATGCAAGGGTCTCTTCCATACTGCGGCAGACCACAGCGCCTCTGGCCTTGAAGGACAGATCTGCGGAAAGAACCACATTGGTACGCCCTCCCAGGGGCTGGCCTCCGGGCAGTGTTTCCAGAGTTTTCCTTCCCATCACAACCACCTTCCCGGCGGTTTCCTTTAATAAAAGCTGGCGCTCCGCCGGAATATTTACCAGTGGGCGGCCATTTTTCCCGATCGACCAGTGTTTATCCGCTGATACAATAAGGTTCATCTGCTAAATCCCCCCTTTCCCGTCCGATACCGGTTGCTGCTCATACAGGCAGAATTCGTAGCGGATCCCATTGTCCTCTCCCGTTCCCAGCACTTTTGTCTGCTTCCATCCCGGTTCCCGATCCAGATCCGGAAATACCGTATCCGCAGGAAAGGTATGGAAAATGTGGGTAATATAAGCTTTTTTACAATAAGGAAGAAATGCTCTGTAGACCGTTCCGCCTCCAATGATAAAAACATCCTCGCTGTCATACTGCTTTAAAAGCTCCAGCGCTTCCTCCACGCTGCCGCACAGAGTTACACCCTCAGGAGCATAGTCCGTATTTCGGGTGAGCACAATATTAACCCTGTTTTTTAAGGGCTTTTTGCCCGGAAAGCTCTCCAGGGTCTTACGCCCCATGACTACCACCTTTTCCTTCGTGGTTTCCCTGAAAAATTTCATATCCCCCGGAAGATGAGCCAAAAGCCCCCCATCCTTTCCAATGGCCCAGTTTTCATCTGCTGCTGCTATCAAATTCATGCACATATCTCCAATCTGCCGTAATGTATCCATTCTATCACATTTGCCTAAAAAATACATAACAAAAATCTCCCAGAATCATCATCCTGAGAGATTTTATTATGTATTTTTCGATATGCCTGGCTTCTGGAGTCTGGTGTCCAGAGCGACTTTGAAGGCCATTAGAAAATTTCAGCCCCTTAGTTTTTCTTATGGCCGGAAACCGGAGCTCTGGACACCAGACTCCAGACCTCGATGCTATTTCAAAGCACTCCCTTTGCCCTCTTTTCCTCATAATCCTTCAGAGAAGCCAGCGCTTCTCCTGCCATCGGATACAGAGCGATCAGATTGAAGATCGTCATCAGGCCAACGCCTACATCACCCAAATCCCATACGATGGTGTAGGCGGCCAGTCCGCCGATAAAGAGCATCACCAGCGCCAGAACCTTATAGGCGGTCTGGGCGGCCCAGCTGTCTCCGAACAGATAGGAAACATTGCTGCGGGCATAGTACAGGATTCCAAGGAAGGTGGAAAAACTGAACAGCCACAGGATCACTGCGATAAAGATCACACCGAACTTGCCAAGATGATATCCCATGGCAGCCTGTAAAAGATCCATTCCTGCCAGAGAGCCGGTAATCTCATCCGGAGCTAAGAGCATTAAGAATGCGGTACAGCTGCAGATTACAATGGTATCAATAAATACGCCCAAAGCCTGAACCAGTCCCACCTTGGCAGGATGATCGGTCTTTGCGGTAGCTGCGGCGCAGGGAGCAGAGCCGGAACCGGCCTCATTGGAAAAGAGGCCGCGCTTTACACCATTCATGATCACTGCGCCGATTCCGCCGGCCACTGCCTGGCGCAGTCCAAAGGCCTCTGAAAAGATGCGCTCAAGCACAGCCGGAATCTGGCCGATATTTAACAGAATCACTCCCACTGTGATCAGCAGATACAGACCGGCCATTACAGGCACAATGGCATCCAGGGCTTTTACCGTGGCATTTTTACGAAGAACGATCACAGCGCCCAGGATCACCAGTACAATGGTGCTGTAAAGAGGCGGAATGTTAAATGCATTTTCAAAGGAGGAGGCCACTGAATTGCTGATTACCTGGCTGATGCCGCACCAGCAGATCAGGCCTGATATTGCAAAGAGCACAGAAAGAGGGAACCAGCGGGTCTGCTTCTTATTTTTCTGGAAAAATTTATGCATATAGTAGGCAGGACCTCCCCGGTATCCGCCGTAAAGAGGATCCTCTTCCTTATAAAGCTGAGCCAGCGTAGCCTCAATAAAGGCGGTAGTGGAACCCAGAAGGGCTGTGACCCACATCCAGAATACGGCTCCGGCTCCGCCTGCGGAAATCGCAGCCACAACGCCTACCAGATTTCCCATTCCTACACGGGTGGCAGTGGAAACTACCAGCGTCTGACAGGCAGAAAGCGCGGTTGTTTCTCCATCCTTCCGCTCCAGAGTAACCCTCAGCATATCCTTAAATAAACGCAGGGAAAGGAAACGGGTCCGCAGAGTAAAATAAATACCTGTAGGGATCAGCAAAAGCACCAAAAGAGAAAAGCTTATGCCTGCGCCCCCAGGCAGAGGCAGGGTGATCAGATCTCCCCACAGAAACTGATACACCGTTTGAATTAACGTAACCATAGTTTTAGACACTCCTTCTATATAGAACATAGATTTTTTCTGTATTCCAGTATATAATAGTTATTATCATTTGTAAAATTGATAGTTTAAATCTTAACTATCTATATTTTCGATTGTTAGCAGGATAAAGTACAGGAGCGAAAGAAATGAACATAGATACGAAAAATATGGAAACCTTTATTCAGGTAGCGGAACTGTGCAGCTTTACAAAAGCTGCCAAAAAGCTGGGCTACTCCCAGTCTACCGTGTCATTCCAGATCCGCCAGCTGGAAGAAATGCTGAATGTGCGGCTTTTGGAGCGGATCAATCATACGGTCGCACTGACAGAGGCCGGCCGGAAGGTGCTCAATTATGCCCATCGTCTGGAACAGCTGACAGTAGACATGGAAAAAGAATTAAGGCCGCAGCCCTCTGTAAGCGGCCATGTGCGCATGGCTCTGGCAGATTCCCTTGCCTGCTGGACCCTGCGGGAGCACTATGAAAATTTCCGTGCTGCCTATCCGGGAATTACTCTGAAAATGGCAACTGCAAGCACGGAGGAGCTGTTCCGGATGCTGAATCAAAATGAAACAGACCTGGTCTATACGCTGGATCATCATGTTTACAACAGCGACTATATCATCGGTGCGGAAGAACGGATCCAGGCCCATTTCGTGGCAGCTCCCGGCTTTCTTCCCTTTTCCTCTCTGACTGTACCGGTCCGGGAACTGATCACCTTTCCATTTCTCCTGACAGAAAAGGGGATGAGCTACCGCCGTCTGATGGACGAGCATCTGGCCCGGTTCTCCCTGGAGGTACGCCCGGTTCTGGAATTTGGCAGTGCAGATCTTTTATGTACCCTTGTGACTCAGGGCGCCGGAGTGTCATTTTTGCCTGATTATGTAACAGAAGCCGCCCTAAAAAGCGGGCGGCTGGTACGGCTTTCTGTGCCGGAATTTAAGCCGGAGCTTTGGAGGCAGCTTCTCTACCACAAAGACAAATGGGTATCTCCGGCCATGCAGACGGTGATCGAATATTTTTCCGGCCTTTCCCCGGCACATACGGATGCTTCCGATCATATGCTGTTGTAAATGGCACTTTCAGGAGATTTTTATGAATCAATCTGAATCCTCCACCCCCGGCGACCGCTTCGCCCAGATCCTGCAGTTTCAGACACCTGCGGCTCTGGCCTGGATCCGCGGAAACACGCCCTATGCTCCCGGCTTAAGCGGTATGGTGCGTTTTTATGATACGCCTTACGGCGGTGTTTTGATCGAAGGGGAATTTTTCCGGCTCCCCAATAAGGGAATTTCCGGCTCCACCGACTTCTACGCCCTGCATATCCATGAAAATGGAGACTGCTCCGCGGGATTCACACGAACAGGCGGCCACTATAATCCCACAGGCACATCACACCCCTGGCATTCCGGCGATCTTCTGCCTGTTATGGGAAACAGCGGGTATGGATGGCTTTCTTTCTATGACAAGCGTTTTACAGTAAAGGAAATCATGGGACGGTCTGTGGTCCTCCACAGCGGACTGGATGACTTTACCAGCCAGCCGTCCGGGAATCCTGGGGTTGTGATTGGGTGCGGGGTGATCAGGGAGAGGTAGGCTTTACCTTCACCATACACCGCTTCCGATAAAATGCGATCCCATAACAGATCACGGTACTGTAATCCTCAGCAAATTCTTCTCCATACCGTCTGACATCAATCTGCTTTATGGCTCTTTCACAGTCATAGGGCAGATCCTCCAGGCGGCGGGAATATTTTACCTCAAATACTGCAATCCTGTTTCCATCGTAGTCCTGAACTACAACATCACTGCGGCCGTCTCCATGCTCTCTGTTTGATTTTACGATATATCCGGCACCGGCAAAAATCCCCGCCAGAAAAGCATGGTAAAAATCTTCTTTGTAGTCATGGTAGCTGATTGTTTTTCTAAGAAGCTTTGTCATCTCCTCTGTCAGCTTCTCTTCATCACGCTCCCATACTGCATGAAAAAGAGCCTTTCTTTCCCATAAACGGGCACTGTCATGGAACCATTTTATCACAGTATCTTCAAAAATTTCACGAATCTCCAGATTGGGAATCCATAAATTCCATTCCTGGCGTCCCTCCTCTTTTTCAGTTCCTGTAAGATATCCCGTTAAATACAGAATACTCCAAAGATTTTCTGCAGATGCATGAAGATAATCATAAGTAAGATCTTCCTCTATTTTCTGAGAAATTTTGTCTCCTGAAAGCAAGATCTCAAATTGTTTTATAGTATCATTTTCTGCCTGATCAATAAAAGAACGGATAATAGCATTGTCGCTTGTATTGCGCCAATAGCTCCTGGGCATAGCCTGAGGATCCAGGCATAATGCATTTATATGGTTCATCACATCCCAGGGCGAGTACACATCTATGCTTCCAAAACGATATCCATCATACCAGTTTTTGATTTCCTGACTATGAGAAGTATTTTGAGTATCTGCAAGAATCCTGTCTACTTCTTCCTGCGTAAAGCCAAAAAATTCATCCAGACGATTATCCGATATTGTATCTGTAATAAAGTTATTTGTTCCCGTAAAAATGCTTTCCTTGGCAATCCGAAGACAGCCTGTCACAACCGCCAGATGCAGGAAGGAATTATCCTTCAGAGCCTGAAGAATACCGCGGATCACATACAGCATTTCCTCATAATATCCCTTATCACTGGCCTTAGCAAGAGGCACATCATACTCATCTATCAGCAGAATCACCGTTTTTCCATAATATTGTCCCAACAGCCTTGTAAGGAACAGAAGACTGTTTTTAATTTCTTCCCCGGAAGCCTTTTTTCCTGCAATACGATCAAATATTTCCCGATCATATACCATCATTTCAGGGTTTTCCAGTAAGTAGATATGCTGCTTATAAAGCTCTGCGATCACAGCCTCTATCATGGAATAGGCATCCTTAAAACAGCTTCCGAATACAGATCTGAACGTCACATGGATGACCGGCCATTGGTTCATCCACGCTTCGCAAAGTTCCTTATTATCTGCTATTTTCAGCCCACTGAATATGGGGCGGCTGTCCTTTCTGATATCAAAAAATTCTGCCAGCATACTCATATTCATGGTTTTTCCAAACCGCCGGGGCCGTGTAATCAATGTAACCTTGATTCCCGGTGTTTTTAATAATTCCTCGATCAATCCTGTCTTATCAACATAATAGTAATCCCCTTTGCGGTATTCTGCAAAGTCGGAGCTTCCTACTGAAATTTTAGGCCAGGCCATACTTTCGATCCCCCTTTCTATCTCCCTATAAATAAAAACCTGCCGACAAATGCCTTTACCTATGCATTTCCCAACAGGTCCTTATTCTCTAAAAATACTTCTTGCTTCCCCAAAGATTACTCTTCTTTAAATCCAGATATTCATTATAGGCCTTTTCCAAGATCTGCTTTTCATTGGAGAATTTCAGCAGATGGTAGGCTTCGTAAAATTTGTAATATCCGGAATCCAGAAAGTACTCTTCCCGCTGTGGTTTGCTGTAATAGCTGTCGGCCATCATCAGATACCAGTGTACATCCTTTTCCACCACATCCTGTGGGGTATTGAAGGTATACTGGCTTTTGCCGATATATTTGATGATGGAGGCGCTGACTCCGGTTTCTTCCTTGACCTCTCGCAGCGCCGTTTCCTTATATTCCTCTCCAGCTTCTACGGTTCCTTTGGGAAGAACCCAGCCCTCGTACTTGTTTTTGTAATTCTTGTACAGCACCAGGATCTTTCCTCGAAATATAACCACACCGCCGCAGCTCGTTGCTTCAATCATTGCAATCCCTCCTGGTTTTGGTGTGAACCTGGCTGCCCTGCGCAGCCGTGACTGGTTTTAGTATACAACGTTTGGAAGGGATATGCAAGAATTTTCACTTTCCCTGTTATATCTGTTCTAATACCTCCTGCAGGTCCAGCGTCTTCATTCCATTTTCAAGTTCAAAATAGGGCACTCCGATTTTTCCCTCTTTCTTTGGCCCGTCAAACAGAGCCTCCTCATCCCTGATCTTTAAAAATGCCTTCATTTCCGTCAGGCTGGCTGAGATATTTCTAAATTCCAGGTCTGCTCCCTTATCCTCCAGCTTGTAAATTGCATATAATGTATCTTTGCAGAGATGGGTTCCGTACATGATTACTTTCATTTTTGTGCTCCTTTTTATCTCATTTTTTCATAATGTAACAGCTGTCCTATTATCTGTCAATAGTATCTAAAGGAGCAATACATCCCTGGCTAGTTCCCTCTTGACAAAATCCGTTTTCGGATTTATACTCTCCTATACAAAAACCGAAATCGGATTATCAATTTATAAAGGAGCCTCAGCCATGTGCAGCAGCCATACCGCAAAAGAATTAAATCTTAAATTTAACCAGTTATACCGCCGTCAGTGCAATCTATACCACACCTATGCAGCGGCCTGTCATCTTTCTGATACTGCATTTTCCATTCTTTACTGCCTCTGTGAAACAGAAGCAGATGAACATACCACACCATTTACTCAGCACGAGCTGGCTGAGCTTTGCAGCCTGCCCCGCCAGACAGTGAACTCTGCCATCAGTGGTCTGGTAAAAAATGGATATGTAAGCCTGAAGCAGTTAGCCGGAGCCGGCAATACCAAGGCAGTATATCTGACAGAAAAAGGGACTCAGCTCTGCCGGCAGATTGTAATCCCCCTGATTGAGGCAGAGCAGCATTCTCTGGCACAGATGACCGCAGAAGAGGTAGAGCTGTGCCTGAAGCTGTCTGTCCGCCAGTTAGACTTGTTTGAGGAGGAGCTGGCTTTGATCCTTCCGAAAAAGGAACACCCCTCCGGGGAATAAAGGAGAATTTGACATCATGCGATATTTTATACGATTTCTGAAACCTTACCGAATGACCTGTGTCCTGATATTCTTTACTGTGCTTTTAGATGTGGCCGGAGCCCTTCTGGTACCTACGGTAACCGCCAAAATGTTAAATCTTGCCGCAGCAGGCGCAGGGCTTATGCCGATCCTTCACGAGGGTCTTATCATGCTGGCTATCTCCCTGATGGCCGGTTTCGGCGCTTTGTGGGGAAGCTTTCTCTGTGCGCGCCTGTCTGCCAGGCTGGGCCGGGACATGCGTGTGGCTGTCTATGAAAAAAGCCTGAGTTTTTCCGCAGCGGATTTTGAGCGGTTCGGAACAGCTTCTATGGTAACCAGAACTTTAAATGACATTAACTCTATCCAGACTGCCTTTGTCATGTGTATCCAGATGGTTCTTCCCGTTCCGATCATGTGTATCCTGGGCATCGTTTTTGCATTTCGAATCCATCCTTCTATGGGATATCTGGTTACAGCCATAGTAATTTTTCTGCTGGCAGCAGGCTTCTTTATTATCCGCAGGGCATCCCCTATTTTTGAACGGCTTCAGCGGTTTTTAGACCGGGTGAATACGGTTCTCAGAGAAACTATCACCGGTGTGCGCGTGATCCGTGTCTTTGGAAAGGAACACCATGAAGCGGGACGGTTAAACCGGACCTTTTCTGATTATGCCGATTCTGCCATCCGGGCCAACCGGCTCTTTGCGGCACTGGACAGCATTGCCAATGTAGCGATCAACCTGACGGTCGTTGCAATCCTGTATATAGGCGGCAATCTGACCGGAGCCGGGGCCATGGAAATCGGCGGCATTACAGCTGTGACTGAATATGCGATCTGGATCCTGTTCTATATCATGATGGCCCAGATGGTTATCATTATGGTACCCAGAGCCCTGGTGTGTATTGAGCGAATGGCTGAGATCCTGTCACTGGAACCGGAGATACAGGATAAGCTTCCGGTTCCGGCTGAAACTGAAATCGTGAAACCTGATCCCCATACATCTGAGGCACTTGATTTGGGGGGCGCTGCCTCCTCCCACGCTCTCCTGTCCTTTGACGACGTTACCTTCCGCTTCCCGGATGCGGATGAGAATACCTTAAGCCATCTGGCCTTTCAATGTGAGAAAGGCACTACAACTGCCATTATCGGCGGTACGGGAAGCGGAAAATCCACCATTGCAAAGTTGATTCTGCGCTTTCACGATGTTACCTCCGGACGGATTTGTCTGGATGGAACCGATATCCGGGAACTTCCCCAGAAAAAGCTTCGTGACGCAGTATCTTATGTACCCCAGAAAGCCTGGCTCTTTTCCGGCACCATTGAAGAAAACCTGCGGTATGGAAATCCCAACGCCTCGGAGGCGGAGCTGCGGACAGCTCTGGATACAGCTCAGGCGGGCTTTGTATATGACCTGCCGGATGGCCTGGCTTCCCATACAGCTCAGGGGGGCACGAATTTTTCAGGCGGACAGAAGCAGCGCCTTTCCATCGCCAGGGCACTGGCAAAAAAAGCCGCTGTTTATATCTTTGACGACAGTTTTTCCGCTCTGGACGCAAAGACAGACGCAGCTCTCCGCCATGCTTTAAAGGATGCCACGAAAGATGCGGCTGTCATCATCATCGCCCAGCGTGTAAGCACCATTCTTCACGCGGACCAGATCCTGGTGCTGGATGACGGGAAAATCGCAGGACTGGGCACTCATTCCTGGCTTTTGGAGCACTGTCCGGTATATAAGGATATTGTGCGTTCCCAGCTTCGTGACGCCTGATTTTGTCATATTTTAAGGGAGGTTCATTGATTTTATGGAAAATGACCAGAATTATTTTGATACAGAAGTATTTGAAGCAAAGCATATGAAAAAGACCATTCTGCGCTTTATCCGCTCTATGGGGAAGCAGAAATGGAGACTGACCGTTGTATTTATCTGTATTGCCTTTTATACCTATTTTACGGTCATGGCGCCCTTATACAGTGCAGATGTGGTAGACCTGATCTGGAACCAGATGAAGGAGGCAATGCAGACCGGACAGCATTTTCAGATCACCTGGGAGTTTGGCGGAAGGCAGCTTTTCTCCCTTCTTCTCATGTTTTTAGCCTGCGGTATCTTCTATTCCCTCCAAAGCTTTCTTATGGCAAACTTTGCAGAAAAATTGAATCTGCAGCTGCGGGGGGAGATCAGCGAGAAGTTAAACCGTCTTCCCTTGTCCTACTTTGACCGCCAGCAGCCGGGAGCCATCATGAGCCGGGCCACCAATGACCTCGAAAAAATGTCCGAGGCTCTTCAAACGGGACTTCTGCGCCTGTTTATGGCTGTTGGAACCATCCTGGGTTCTCTTTCTATCATGGCTTACTTTGACGGATTCCTCACTGCGGTCTTTTTGTTCTTCACCGCAATTTCCCTGCTGGCAGCCAAAGCCGCTTCACAAAAGACCCTGCGCTATGCGGCCAGACGCCAGGACTGCACGGGAAAACTCAACAGCCTTATCGAAGAAGCATACAGCGGCCGTATGCTGATCAAAGCCTTTAACCGGGAAGAGGAAAGTCTGGCCCAGATCCGCCAGGCCGCTGTGGAGCTGGCAGACGCTTCCGAAAAAACAGATTGGATCATCAATGCCATTAACCCCGGAATCCGCGTTATCAACCGGTTCGGACAGGTTGCTGTGGCTGTTTTGGGAGGTGTTATGCTCTTAAAGGGCCACCTGACCCCGGGACGGTTCCAGGCGTTCTTCCAGTATGCCAATCAAGCCGGAGAACCCATTACCGAGCTGTCCTATATGATCAATTCCCTCCAGTCTGCCCTTGCATCGGTGGAACGGGTCTATGAGCTGCTGGACGAAGAAGAAATCCTACCGGATCCTGAGCATCCGGCCTGTCTTCCCGCCCCAAAGGGTCATGTGGACTTCTCTCATATCCGTTTCGGCTACACTCCGGAGCGCACCCTCATGTCTGATATCAGCTTTTCCGTAAAAGAAGGGCAGAAAATCGCTATTGTAGGCGCTACGGGTGCGGGAAAAACCACGCTGATCAATCTGCTGATGCGTTTCTATGAAATCGGCGGCGGAACCATTTTACTGGACGGCGTAGACACCCGCTCCTTAAGCCGGGCCGGCCTTCGCCAGGCCTTCGGCATGGTACTGCAGGACACCTGGCTTTTTGAGGGGACCATTGCGGAAAATATTGCCTATGGGAAGCCGGATGCTTCCAGAGAAGAGATTATTGCTGCTGCAAAGGCAGCCAGAGCCGACTTTTTTATCCGTACGCTGCCTAAGGGATACGATACGGTTCTTGGAAGCGATGCGGAAACTATTTCCGCAGGACAGCGCCAGCTCCTTACCATCGCCAGGGTCATGCTCTGCGATCCTGCCATCCTGATCCTGGATGAGGCTACCTCTTCTGTGGATACCCGGACGGAAATGGAGATCAGCCTTGCCATGAACACACTGATGAAGGGCCGTACTTCTTTTGTGATCGCCCACCGTCTGTCTACCATTGTGGATGCGGATCTGATCCTGGTAATGCAGAATGGTACGATTATCGAGCAGGGGAATCACAAACGCCTCCTGGAATCAGGAGGCGCTTATGCGGAACTGTATAACAGTCAGTTTGCTTAATTTAATTACTGATTTAAACCATTAAATATCTTTTCAGCCGTAATCGGAAGCTCTCTGATCCGGACGCCGACTGCATTGTATACTGCATTGGCAATGGCCGGGGACGGAGTATTGATTACGATCTCACCAATGGACTTGGCGCCAAAGGGGCCTGTCGGCTCATAGCTGCATTCCAGCTCTACCTGCACCCTGCCAATGTCCAGACGGGTGGGGAGCTTGTACTGCATCAGGGAATTCTCGCAGACATGGCCGTTTTTCAGATAGGTTACATCCTCGTAAAGAGCCATTCCGATGCCCTGTACCAGTCCGCCCTCTGTCTGTACTCTTGCCAGATTTTCATTTAACGGCGTACCGCAGTCAACGGCTGATACAAACTGGATCAGATCGATCTGTCCGGTTTCCATATCTACCTCTACTTCTGCCGCACCTGCCATGAACGGAGGCGGAGATACGGGAGATGTACAGGATTCGGTTGCCTGAAGTGCCTCGTTATTAAAGCACATAGCTCTGTTTCCGATATCCAGAAGAGAAATCTCATTTTCAAATCCTGAGCCTTCGGGCACCGGAGTGAGACGCTTTACGGATTTTCCGGTAAATTCCAGTTCATCCTCGCCGCAGCTTAAGTATTCTGCGGCCTTCTTTATAATCTTTTTCTTTAAGGTCTCGCAGGTCTTAACCACTGCGTTTCCGGTCAGGTAGGCCGTACTGGAAGCATAGGAACCGGAGTCATAGGGAGAAATATCCGTATCTACGCCGTAGACAACGATATCATCCATCTCACAGTTCAGACACTCTGCCGCTACCTGCGCCAGGGTGGTATCGCAGCCCGTTCCCATATCGGATGCACCGATGGTCATGGAATAAAAACCGTCATCATTTACCTTGATGGTTACAGAAGCCACATCTACCTTTGAAATAGATGAACCCTGCATAGCCATGGCAATTCCTACGCCGCGGACTTTTCCATTTCCCATATCCTTTCTGGGATACTTCTCATCCCAGCCGATCATTTCCTTTACACGATCCACACAGCGGTCCAGCGTGCAGCTTTCTGCCGTTTCTCCGTAATATGCAGGCATTACCTGTCCTTCACGGATCATATTTTTTTCACGCAGCTTAACCGGATCCATATGAAGCTCTGCAGCCAGCTCGTCAATGGCAGACTCTACGGCAAAAATACCCTGGGTCGCACCATAGCCGCGGTATGCGCCTGCAGACATACGGTTGGTGTAGACTACATCATAGGCAAAGCGGAAGGCCTTTGGAGTTCCGTACAGAGGAATAGATTTGTGTCCGGAAAGTCCTACGGTCGTCGGCCCGTGCTCGCCGTAAGCGCCTGTGTTGGACAGGGTGTACACGTCGATTGCCTGTAAAATGCCTTCGTCGTCGCAGCCTAATTTTACCTTTACTTCCATCTCATGGCGGGGAGAAGAAGCAATCTGGGACTCGTAGCGGCTGTAAACGATCTTTGCGGGCTTTCCTGTCTTCATGGTTACGATAGCCGGATAAACCTCTGCGATTACGGTCTGCTTGGCTCCGAATCCGCCTCCGATCCTGGGCTTGATCACACGGATCTTTGACTTCGGCACATCCAGCGCATGAGCCAGAATCCGGCGCACATGGAAGGTAACCTGAGTAGATGCGGTTACAACCAGTCTTCCGTAGATATCCATATAGGTGAAAGCCCGGAAGGTTTCCATCATGGCCTGCTGGTTTGCCTTTGTATGGTAAACACGCTCAATTACATGGCTGCTGCCTGCAAATGCCGCTTCCAGGTCTCCTGCCTCATCCTTCCCGCAGGCACAGAGATTGCGCGTATTGTCAGCGCCAACGGGACAGAGCGCCTTCCAGTCCTCCTCGGGATGAACTAAAATGGCTCCGTCCTTTGCATCATGCATATCAAGAACAGGCTCTAATACCTCATATTTTACCTTGATTAAACGCATGGCCCGGTCTACGCAGGCCTCATCCTCACCTGCTATAATAGCTACTGCATCGCCAACGAACCGCACTCTCTGATCCAGGATCAGACGGTCATAGGGACTGGGCTCAGGATAGGTCTGTCCTGCCATGGTAAAGCGCTTCTTCGGCACATCCTTCCAAGTGAGGATACATTCGATTCCCTGTACCTTGGAGGCTACGCCGCAGTCGATCTCGCGGATCAGCGCATGGGCATAGGGGCTGCGCAGAACCTTTACGATCAGGCAGTCCTTCATGGCAAGGTCATCCGTATACACCGGCTTTCCCGTCACAAGAGCCTTCGCATCTCTCTTGATTAAGGGTGCGCCTACTACACGCAGCTTTTTGGCCTCAGCGGGCCGCTTCTGTGAATATGCCATCAGTCCCTGCCTCCTTTCTGCTTTGCATCCAGATACTTTTTAACTGCACGAAGCTGGGACATATATCCGCTGCAGCGGCAGAGATTTCCGGCTAAATACTCCTTGATCTCGTCCTCTGTAGGATCCTTTAACTCCCGCTCCATGGCCAGTACGTTCATAATAAAGCCCGGGCTGCAGAAGCCGCACTGCTCTCCGCCCTCAGCGGCTAAAAACATGCCAAATTCCTCTGCCTCCTTCTGAAGTCCCTCCAGAGTAGTTACATGACGTCCATCCGCTCTGAGAGCCAGAGTGGAACATGACAATACGGGCTTTCCGTCCAGCCAGACAGTACACAGGCCACAGTTTGCTGTTTCACAGCCTCTTTTTACGCTGTAGCAGCCCAGTTCACGCACCAGATCAAGAAGCACCGTATCCGGACGCACCTCTGCCTGAACCTGTTTTCCATTTAAACGAAAGCGAATCTCCATTACCGGCTCACACTCCTTCCCTTTAAGCGCTCCATGAGGCGTCTTACATACACAACTGCCAGGCTATGGCGGTACTGTCCGCTGCCTCTTGTATTATCTCCATAGGAAACTGCGTCTGCTGCCTGCTTTGCCATTTCCTTTATGGTGTCAAAATTATCTTCTGTAAATTCTACTAACGCTGCCTTTGCCGGTCTGGCTCCGATGGATACGAACCACTGGTTGCCCAGATTTGCAGCGCAGACTGCAAGCAGCGGGAAATCCGTACTGGAATTTCTCTGGCTGATATAGGCAGCCTTTCTTCCGTCCTTTTTGATCACCACACGGACAAGGATATCTCTGTCATCCCTGTGAACCGGACGGGCTGCGAACTCTTTGATCGGCACCATGCCGCCGTGGTACAGCTCTACATAAGCGTCAAGAGCCAGCAGGCAGGTAAGGATATCGGAAAATCCGAAACGGGCATATACGCTTCCGCCTACAGTTGCGCAGTTGCGCATCTGAACTCCTACGATATGTCTGGTGCACTCCTTAAAAATGCCTCCGAAATATGTATTCAGTCCTTCATGAATTTCCAACTGTCTCAGGCTGCACATAGCTCCTATGGAAAATTCCTCTTCATTTTCTTCAATCTGATCCAGCCCAAGACCGGATAAGTCGATGACCATACGCTTTGTCACGTTTGTCATCTTCAGCCACACCATGCCTCCTACTACCAGGCTGCTGCGTTTCTGGCACAGCTCGTATGCCTCAGCCAGGCTGGTTACCTTAACATAATCATCTGCTCGAAACACCTGATCGCTCCTTTCGTCATTTGCAACGTTTCCTTTTGTATCAGACAAACAGAGGCATTATAGCACGAAATACCGCTGTTTTCTACATAGTTCGCTATTTTTTCAAAAGATATGCGTCAAACATGGCCCTGGCAACAGGCCCTGCTATCTTTCCTCCGCTTCCCGACTCCTCCACCAGTACTGTAACTGCAATCTTTGGAGCTTCTGCCGGGGCAAAGCCCGTAAACCAGGCATGCGTTTCCTTTCCGGTTTCAAATTCCGCAGTTCCTGTTTTAACTGCAGCGGTGTAATCCTCTGTACGAACCGCCGAGCCTGTGCCCACATCCGTCACAGCCTTCATAAGCTCTGTGAGCTTTCCCGCCTCATCTGCCGTCATCAAAGAACCATAGGCCTCTGGAAGAAACTTCTTAACCTCTTCCCCGCCTGCACTTACTACCCGGTCTAACAGATAAGGCTTCATCAGCGTTCCCCCATTAGCCACAGCCGAAGTGATCAGGACACTGTGCAGGGGCGTGATCAGGGTAGTTCCCTGTCCGATGGAGGTCTGCAAAATCTCCCAGATATCGGCTCCGGCTTTCATATTGAAGCTGCTCTCTTTATAAGGAAAGCCGGAAAATGGCAGCGGCCGGTTATATAAGAGTTCCTCTGCCGTAGCTGCAAACCGGTTTAAATCCAGTTCCAGACCCATGCTTGAAAATGCTCCGTTGCAGGAATTGGCAAAGGCCTTTACAAAATCCTGGCTGCCATGAGCCTCGCTGTGAAAGCATTTGATGGAATACTCTCCATTGTGATATACGCCATTGCAGTCAAAATGAAAGTCTTTGTAATTGTCCGGATGCTCCCTGATATATTCCAGGGCAGTCAGGATCTTAAAGGTAGAACCGGGAGCATACAGCCCCTGGGCCGCGCGGTTTAAAAGCTGGCTTTGGGTATTGGCGCTATCTGTGAGAGCAGCCCAGTCCGTAAGCAGCGTATTGGGATCATAGTCCGGCTTTGACACCATCGCTAAAATCTTTCCCGTGTCCGGCTCCATGGCGATCACCGCTCCTCTTCGGTCTCCCAAAGCGGAATAGGCGGTCTGCTGAAGATTGATGTCCAGAGTGGTTACCACATCATCTCCCAGATTTTTCCTTCCGCTTAATTCATTTACCGCCTGCTCGATGAGATTTACATGGGATGTAAGGAGATAAAAATTTGCCAGAGACTCAATTCCTGTCTTTCCCTTGGTGGAATACCCTACTACATGTGCAAATACATCCCCATGGTCGTAAACCCGCAGCTCATTTCCATCCTCATCCTCCTCATTGTGAGCCAGAACCGTACCGTCAGACGCCAGGATCTTCCCCCTGTGAACCCGGTCGGAAAAACGGTCCAGACGGGCATTGTAGGAATTATTGATCACCTCCGGTCCTTGTATCTGTATAAAATACCCTACATATAAAATAAGTGCCAGAAACAGCAGGGCAATTCCATAGGTAATCCTGAGGATACTGCGGTTTGCAGGAGATTCCCCTGTCTGTTTTTTTCCTTTTTTTGCCATCAGTCCTCAGCCACCCCCATCTCTTCTTCGTCATTTCGTTTAATAATATACAGTCCCTGGATCATGGCAAAGAGCATAAAGGTGCTCACAATGGAACTGCCGCCATAGCTTACAAAGGGAAGAGTCACGCCGGTAGACGGGATAAACTTCGTCACGCCGCCTACGGTTAAAAATACCTGCGTCACATACTGGATTCCCAGCCCAAAGGCAATCAGCTTGTAAAACATGGCCTGCATCCGGGAAGCGATCATCATAAACTGGATAAAACAGCCCAGACAGATTAAAAGCAGGCAGACGGCAAAGATGCCTCCAAACTCCTCTCCTATGGCCGCAAAGATAAAATCCTTTTCCACCACTGGGATTTTTCCCGGCATTCCCTGGCACAGCCCCATGCCAAACCACCCTCCTGTACCGATGGCAAACAGCGACTGGGTGATCTGATAACCCGTATTGTCAATATCCGCCCAGGGATTTTTCCAGGCAGCCACTCTGCGCTTTACATGGTCAAACAGGCCAAAGGCAGCAGCGGCCGCTCCGCAGCCAAGTCCAATCCCGCCAAACAGATACAGCTTCTTTCCCGTGGCGATAAAAAGCATAAGCACATAGCTTACAAACAGGATCAATGCTCCTCCCAGATCCTTTGACAGAACCAGGATCAGCACATGGGCCGCTGCGGCGGCAGTTGTAATACAGACTTGTTTCAATTCCGTGGACTGGTAAAACATGGAAGCCGTAAAGAGCACAAAGGTCAGCTTTACAAATTCCGAGGGCTGGATGGAAATTCCTCCAATGGTAAAGGAAAGCTGCGCTCCAAAGCTCTCATCCCCTCCGATCCAGACCGCAAGAAGAGCCAGGATCCCCACCGCGGCGTAAATCCACTGGAATTTATAAATCTGCCAGAACCGCTCCATGATCCACGGGATCAGCCAGGAAACAACGGCTGCCCCGCAGATAATTACAAACTGCTTTAGAGCCTTATCTAAGGGATCTGCACGAAACATGGACAAACGGCTCAGCATAATCAGGCCTACGGCCAGAAGCATACAGGTGTTATTTACCAGAATCCGTGAAACATTCCGGTAAAAACGCCGCGTAAGGAAAATATAAACCAGGAAAAACACAGCCTGGGCTGCATAAAAGGCGGCTAAAAGCCCCGACGTCTTTTCATCCTCTGCCTTTAAAAACAATGTCATATAGGCCAGAAAATGCATAAAAAACATTACATGGTTCTGTCTGGCGCAGAGCCTTAGCTTCCGTTCCCGATCCGGGAAGGAAAAATAGCGGAAATTCGCCCAGGTGTAGACAGCCATGAGAAAAATCATCACATATTTGGACAGTTCCAGGATCAGATTAACCATACCCTATTCTACTCCCCGCCTGAAATGGCCTCTGGTAAATTCTGTAAATGGAGGCTCTGCATTTTCTCCTCTGATAAACTCTGCTGCAAAGGCATTTAATACTGCCTTTGTCTCCTCCCCTGTTTCTATTGTAAAGCACAGGCGCAGTCCCTCAGGAGCCAGACGCTTTACAGAATCTGCGCAGCCGTGAAGGGACACGGGAAGAGGATTTAAAATCGTATTATAACAGAACGCACAGTGATTCTGAACCGGCAGCCGTGCTCCGGTTCTGTCCTTCATCCACAAAAGAGAGGGACATTTACTGCAGCCTTTTACGGTCTTTGTAATGCACTGGGCCGATACCATCATGGGCGCCCGGCCATAAACAATCAGCTCTGCCGGAAGCCCCTCTCTGCGGCAGGCCTCAAAAACAGGCTCCAGCTCTCTGCTGTTCAGTTCCCATGGCGCAGTGATAAAAGCAGCCTGCTCCTCCTTCAGTGTGTGTACTGCCCCATGGTTCCATGCATAGACGGAGGCGTCAAAGGAAGCAGAAAGGGAAATCTGCTCCTCTCTCATCCACTGTATTTCTTCAAAGGCACGGATTAAAAGGCCGTCAAAACCTGCCTGCTCCAGACAGGAACGGTATGTTCGGAAAAATCCTATGGCATGGGTCCTGAAAATGTGCGGGAGGGTAAGATAACACTCCTTTCCGGCCTGATGGATCAGCTGTACAAATTCTGCCCAGCGCTCCGGCTGAAAGGATGAAGCATCCAGACAGATCCTCCTGACCTCCGGCACGGCAAGCGCTGCAGACAGCTGATCCCCGGTTTCTGCGGATACCGTAAGATACATCGGTCTTTTACCTGCACTCTCATCCGGGACAGGCCCGGCGCATCCAGCCGCCCGGCTGCTTTTCTCACCGGAATCTGCACCGTTCTGAACTTCTCCCGCCTCCGGCGCCTTTCTTCTCCACTGATTGTGGATCGCCTCTGTAAGCGCCTCAAAGCCCTCTCTGCGCAGTTCATTTAATGCCTGAATGGGAAGAAACAGCGCTCCGCATACCTCTGCCTCAAGCTCTGTAAATTCAAAAGCCGTAGCCCCTGTTTTCCCCAGCTGGCGGATCACCTTTTCTCTGGTCATTGGCTGGTTTTTCGCAGCCTGAGGCTCCTGTCCGGAAACCGTCACAGAAATATCCCCGCAGGTCAGCGTAAGCACGGACGGAAGTCCCTCCGCCAGATATGCATACCCCTCCACAGGCTCTTTCTTCTCTGTTTCCACATATTCCCGGTCCAGAAAGTCAAAGAGTTCTTTGTTCGTTTCCCGAAATTCCGGCTTTTCCTTTAAAGCGATCATGTCGCGGCCATTATGTCTGGTGTAGTAGCCGGAGGTAAAGCCTCCCCGGTCAAACAGATCCAGAAGCTCTTTCTTATCCTCCGGCTCCACATAATACCCTTCTGAACCGTATTCCAGATACCGGTCCAGATACTTCCGGTAAATCCGCACTACCCCGGCCGTATATCTGGGGCTCTTCATCCTTCCTTCAATCTTCAGTGAAAATACACCTGCTTCCAGAATCTGGGGCAAAATATCCAGCGTGCACAGATCCTTCATGCTGAGGACACACTTCTGATCCTCTTTATTGACAGCTGTTCCGTTTTCCTGCCCATATACCCGGTAGGGAAGACGGCAGGGCTGGGCACACCGGCCCCTGTTTCCGCTTCTGCCCCCGATCAGGCTGCTCATAAGGCACTGTCCGGAATAGCAGTAGCACAGCGCCCCGTGGACAAAGGTTTCAATATCCATTCCCGTCTCATCATAGATCCGGCGGATCTCCTCTAAGGATACCTCTCTGGCCGGCACTACCCGGCAGCAGCCCAGACGCTTCAGCTCCTTTGCCCCGTAAACACTGGTAATGGTCATCTGGGTGCTGGCGTGAAGTTCTATTCCCGGAAAATGCTCCCGAATAAAGGACAGGGCTCCCAGGTCCTGAACGATCACACCGTCCAGTCCGGCTTTATAATAGGGAAGCAGATACTCATATAATTCTCCCAGCTCATTCTCCTTAAAGAGCGTATTTACGGTCATATAAAGGCGGCAGCCATGGAGATGAGCGTATTCTATGGCTGCGATCATCTCATCCTGATCCGCATTTTGAGCATAGGCTCTGGCTCCAAACCGCGCTCCTCCCATATATACAGCGTCAGCGCCCGCCGCCACTGCTGCCTTTAAGCTTGCAAAGGAGCCTGCCGGAGCAAGCAGCTCTGCTCTTTTTTTCTCTTTCATGTTATTTCCGCCTTTCCTGGTCTTTTAACGGATCCAAAACCACATTTCTCCCCCGTTCTCTTCAGGGATAACGAAAGGATGCCCCATACGAATCCATGAGACATCCCCCGATGCTGTCTTTTTTGTATCCTTCTATCTGCGGCCTCTGTGAAAGCCTGCCTTTCTGGCTGCCTGAAGCGCTCTTCTTGCCAGTTCTTCATCGGAAACAGGCCGAACCTCTTCTTCAGGAGCAGCCGCCGGTTCAGAAACCTCCGCTTCTTCATTCGAAACCTCTGCCGCTTCCTCTTCTCCTGTCTCTTTTCCAACCTCAGGTTCTTCCTCCAAAACAGGCTTTTCCCCAACAACAGGCTCTTCCCCAACCTCAGGCTCTTCCTCAACCTCAGGCTCTTCCTCAGAAGCAGCCGCTTCTCCCACTGCCCGGAGTTCGTTCTCCTGATGAAGCATAAGGGCTTTCATCTGCTCCGCCTCTGTCACTGCCTCAGCCCGCTCCTGAGACAGCCTTTCATTCTGGCGGGTAAGATTTCTGTTTTCCCGTTCCAGCTTCGCTAAATGTGAAGCCGTCTCCTCCAGCTGCACCTGGCGCTCCTCCAGATCCTTAAGCACAGCTTCCAGCTTCATCTGAGTGCTTACCAGCTCATGCTTTAAGCTGTAGCTCTCCTTTTCCATCCGGTTGCGTTCCTCTTCCATCTGTTCTGAATGATCCAGCGCCTTAAAATAATCGTCTGCAATATTTAACTGGATCATAACCTGCTGATAATCCGCACTCTGCTTGGAGAAACCCGGAATCCCGCGCAGCTGCATATTCTTTTCATTTACATAGCTGGCCGTCCGCTGAAGATAAGCCTCGTCCTCGCTTCCGCCCAGAGTATATATTTTTCCGTCGATTAAAACCTGTGTATAATTCTTTGTTTCCATACTTCACTCATTCTCCTGTCTGATCCGGGGAAACGTTCTTTCCCTCTAACAGAAGCTTACCACATTTTCATCCCATTTCCAAGCCCAAATGACGATAAGCGCTCTCAGTGGCCATCCTTCCTCTGGGCGTGCGGTTGATCAGGCCGTTCATCAGAAGATAGGGTTCATACACATCCTCTAAGGTTCCGGCGTCTTCCCCCAGAGCCGCAGCCAGCGTATCAAGCCCTACAGGGCCGCCGGAAAACTTCTCAATGATCATAAGCAGGATATTTCTGTCATTCTGATCCAGTCCCAGCTTGTCCACATCCATGATATCCAGAGCAAAATCCGTCACTTCTTTCGTGATCGCTCCGTCATATTTTACCTGAGCGAAGTCTCTTACCCTTTTTAAAAGGCGGTTTGCCAGTCTGGGCGTACCTCTGGACCGTCTGGCAAGCTCTAATGCCCCTTCCGGATCGATCTCCACTCCCAGCACCCCTGCGGAATGTATGATAATGGTCTTAAGCTCCTGGGGCGTATAAAATTCCAGACGCTGAACCACTCCGAACCGGTCTCTTAAAGGAGCCGTAAGAAGGCCGGCTCTGGTAGTAGCGCCCACCAGAGTAAAATGGGGCAGCTCCAGACGGATGGAGCGGGCCGAAGAATCCTTTCCCAGCATAATATCTATGGCAAAGTCCTCCATGGCTGGATAAAGTACCTCCTCCACCTGACGGTTTAAACGGTGGATCTCATCCACAAAGAGCACATCCCCCTCCTGAAGGTTATTTAAGATCGCAGCCATCTCCCCAGGCTTTTCAATAGCCGGGCCGCTGGTTACCTTCATCTTCGTTCCCATCTCATTTGCAATAATCCCGGAAAGGGTGGTCTTTCCAAGGCCAGGGGGGCCGTAAAACAGCACATGATCCAGCGCTTCCCCTCTGGATTTGGCTGCCTCAATATAGATTTTCAGAGTGGATTTGATCTTCTCCTGCCCAATATAGTCCTCAAGGCACTGAGGACGCAGCGTAGTCTCAATACGCACATCCTCCTCTGTTGCCTCTGTTGTTATGATCCTGCGTTCCATAAGTCCCTCATCATTTTCCAATTATTTCCTTTAAGTTCTTCCCTTACAGAAAGGTCAGAAATTTTAAAGAAGCCTTAAGCACATCCTCTGAATTCATTCCCTCTGTCATTTCCACGCGCTTTACCGCCCTGGAAGCCTCTGCCCCCGTATAGCCAAGGGCCGTAAGAGCCTCCACAGCTTCTTTTGCAGCTGATGCCAGCCCGGAAAGTTCCTCGGTCCGGACTGCACTGCCGTTTCCGCCCCCAAAGCCGGAAATTACCTCTTCCAGATCCACCTTATCCTTTAAATCCAAAATCAGCCTCTGGGCCGTTTTGGGGCCGATACCGGGTGCCCTGGAAATGGCCTTGGCGTCGCCGCTTACAATAGCCGTCCGCAGGTCGTCGGGCCGCATAACAGACAAAATCCCCAGAGCGCCTCTGGGGCCGATGCCGTTTACGCTGATAAGCTGCTTAAACATCTCTCTGTCCTGCCGGTTAAGAAAGCCATAAAGTGTCATGGAATCCTCACGGACCTGAAAATACGTATGAATAGTCACCGGAGAGCCCAGAGACGGAAGCTCTTCTAAGAGGGACAAAGGCACACGGATCCCATAGCCAATGCCTCCTGTCTCCACTATGATCATGTCCTCTTCCACTGCTTCCAGGGTTCCTTTTATATATGATATCATCGATCCAGTTCCTTTTCTCTGTGCGTTCTGCCGCTCCCGGCAGCTTTTATTTCTGACCTTCATCATAACATACCGCCACACGCAATGCAAGTGGTGTATCGAACGTATTTTCTGTTTTTAAAATACACCTTTGACAGATGCTTGCATATTTCCCTATTTTCCGCTAAACTGTCCTCAGTAACTATATCAGAAAGGAACACCATGATCACCATTAAGCATCCCATTGATTTTCCGGAAACCTATCCCCTGGATCGGATCGGGCCAAAAGAACAGCTGCTTTTCTTCGATATTGAAACAACCGGATTTTCCGGAGACACTTCCCAGCTCTACCTGATCGGCTGCGTGTACCATGACGGCTTTGGCTGGAAGCTGATCCAGTGGTTTGCAGATACCAGACAGGCGGAATCAGAACTTTTAGATGCATTTTTTGCCTTTATGAAACGTTTTAAAACCCTGATCCACTTTAACGGCGACCGGTTTGACATTCCCTATCTGGAAAAATGCTGCTGCAGGCTGGGTCTTTCCCACAGCTTTGAAGGCATGGAAAGTATGGATATCTACAAAAAAATCCGTCCTTACCGGAAGCTTCTGGGATTAGAAAGCATGAAGCAGAAGGCCATTGAGCAGTTTTTAGGCATTTCCCGTGAGGATAAGTACACTGGAGGACAGTTAATTGAGGTCTACCGCGATTATCTGCACACCCATGAAAAATCGCTCTATGATCTGCTGATCCTTCACAATGAGGATGATTTAAAGGGAATGCCCGCTATCCTTCCCATTTTAAGCTATGCAGATTTTTTTTCATCCCCTGTTTCCCCTCAGGCTCCTGAATTATGGGAGGGATACTGTACAGAGTCCACGGACGCACCCCTTCTGCATCTTATGGGTACCGGATCTGTTTCTGTTCCCGTTCCGCTGGAATATTCTTCCGGTCCGGTGAATCTGGAGCTATATGAAAATAAAGCCGTCTGCACCATCCGCCTCTGCCGCGGCTGCCTTAAATATTTTTATCCCGATTATAAGGATTACTACTATCTCCCCTTTGAAGACACAGCCGTCCATAAAAGCGTAGGGGAGTATGTAGATCGGTCTGCCCGGAAAAAGGCCACTGCCCGAACCTGCTACACAAAAAAAGAGGGCCTGTTCCTCCCTCAGTTTGGCCCCTTTAAGGAACCTTCCTTCCAGGAGGATTACAAGTCCCCTCTCACCTATGTGCTTTATGATGACTCGCTGTTTTCACAGCCCCAGGCCGCAGATACCTACTTCAGTCAGCTCTTTTGCTGGCTTTTGGAACAGTAGGGCTGAAAACATTACGGGTGATGAAAAATCCCCTCTAACAAAGCTCCGGCTGCGGTAAAAAGAAGCAGAAGAAAAAAAGCTGCCAGATGAAGACGGTGTTCCCGTCCTCCGGCCCAGCCTGCAAGGACTGCCCAGGTAATCCCATAAATCACCCCCTGTGGAAACAAAAGCCAGAGAAACACTGGAAGTCCCCAGACGCCCTTTTCCAATGTGAGAAAAGCCAAGGCCCCGGAAAGGCACATTCCGCCCCAGCAGGTAATGCAGCCAAAAAAGAAGGGGCTGCAGATCGTTAGACCTGCCACCCATCCTGCAGTCATCTGAAGCAGCCGCTTTGCCAGCAGACTCACAACGCCGGCTTCCTTCATTGCCTGTTCCAGCCCCCCATCTTTCAATGTCTCTGTCAGGCAGGAAATCATCCCCTTCCCCCAGAGATCCTCCCTGCCTTCTCCTGCAAGCAAGCCCCTTCCCAGTGCTCCTTCTCCAAATAAAAGCACAACGGCTGTTCCCCCTATGATCCCGGCTCCAAAGCAGAATATAAGCCAGTCCTCATAGGAAAAACGCCGCTGTCTGAAAGCTGTCACCGTTCTGGCTGCCAGCGCCATTTTTTTCCCTCTGATCTTCATTCCCGTTTCTCCCTGTTTCCCCTTAAAACAGGTGTATGCGGCCGGAGGGATCCGTATGTATCAGGGAGTCTCCCAGTACAGGATTCCGTTTCGGTTCTCTCTTAAGGCAAAGTCCTCATCATAGAGGTATTCCAGACAGGAAAATACGAATTTCATCCACACCGGCTCCCGTGCTGTACAGTTTCACTTCATAAATTCCCGGCGCACGTTCTTCCATCCTGCTCACCCTTCTGTTTTATACAAACTCGTCCTTCTTATCCACACTCCGGTACTTACGTCCGTAAGCCATAATGGCGGCAATGGTCTTTCCGTCTGTGATTTTTCCCGTAAAGATCAGCTCCTCTAAATCCTTAAGCTCCCAGGCCTCTACTTCTATGACCTCATCCTCATCCAGATGCTGATGGCTTGGCACCAGATTGTGGGCAACAAAAATATCAATGGCCTCATCGCAGAAGGCTACCGTAGTATTAACACTGATCAGATATTCCAGTTTTTCTGTCTTAAAGCCCGTTTCCTCCTCCAGTTCCCGGTACGCACACTCAATTTTGGGTTCTTTGGGATCATCCAGCTTTCCTGCCGGGATCTCCAGAGTAAAACGATCCAGTGCGTTTCTGTACTGGCGCACCATGAGGATTTTTCCTTCATCCGTTACCGGCAGCACTGCCGCAGCTCCGTCATGGTGGATATAGTCCCAATGGGCCTCATGGCCGTTGGCAAGAACCGTATCCTCGTAAATCTTTAAAATATTTCCCTGATATTTTAGCTGCCGATCCAGACGGATCACCGGCATTCCTTCATTTTCTGGTTTCTGTGCCATGTTTTTTCCTCCCCTATTTCATTTTCTGGCTTTTTTCATAGCAGGCGTCTGCCGCTTTGATCACTGCATTGCGAAATCCAAATTCTTCCAGAGCAGATACTCCCGCAATGGTGGTTCCGCCCGGAGAGCAGACCTCATCCTTTAACTGCCCCGGATGCTTTCCCGTTTCCAGTACCATTTTCGCGCTTCCAAGAACGGTCTGGGCTGCCATTTCACAGGCTGTTTTACGGGGAAGCCCATATTTCACGCCGCTGTCTGCCAGTGCCTCGATAAACATGTATACAAAGGCCGGAGAGCAGCCGCTGACGCAGCCCACAGCCTCCATCTGGCTCTCCTCTATCAGCTCCACGCCGCCACAGCTTTTAAAGACCGCGCAGATCTGCTCCTTTTCCTCCTCTGTAAATGGATCGGTGCCAAAGGCGATCCCCGTCATTCCAGCTCCCAGCATAGCCGGAGTATTTGGCATGGCCCGCACCACACGGATCTCATCTCCCAGCCGCTCCTTTAAACTGGAAATGGTCTGTCCCGGAGCCAGGGAGATCACCACCTGATCCTCCTCTAATACCTCGCGGATCTCATCAAATACTACATCAAAATACTGGGGCTTAACCGCAAGGATCAGATATTTGCAGCTCTGCGCGCAGGCCCGGTTGGACTCTGCATGAGGCACGCCGGTAGCTTCTGTAACCGCAGCCATCTTTTCTGCATGAGCTGCCGTAAAAATAAATCTTCCCGGCTCACAGGTCTTTAAAAGACCGTGCAGGATCGCCAGGCCCATATTTCCCATTCCGATAAAACCGATCTCAGCCATTTTAAGACCTCCTTATTCTGCATCCTTTAGTATGTTACAAAAATCAAAGGTAGCGAAGTAATCCTTTGGCGTCTCTGCCCTCCGGATCATTTCTGCCGAGCCGTCTTCTTTTAAAAGAAGCTCTGCTGATCTTAATTTTCCATTGTAATTATATCCCATGGCAAAACCGTGGGCTCCAGTATCATGGATCACCAGCAGATCACCCTTTTCAATCTCAGGCAGCATCCGGTCAATGGCAAATTTATCATTATTTTCGCACAGGGAACCCACTATATCATACATATGGTCACAGGGTGCATTTTCCTTTCCCATCACCGTAATATGATGGTAGGCGCCGTACATGGCGGGACGCATCAGGTTTACCGCACAGGCGTCTACACCCACATACTCTTTATGGGTATGCTTCTCATGGATGGCCTTTGTAACCAGACAGCCATAGGGGCCCAGCATAAAACGGCCCAGTTCTGTGCACAGCGCTACATCACCCATACCCGCAGGCACCAAAACCTCCTCATAGACCTGCCGCACCCCTTCGCCGATGGCGCGGATATCATTAGGCTCCTGATCCGGACGGTAAGGGATGCCGATACCTCCGGAAAGATTGATAAAGGAAATATGAGCCCCCGTTTCCTCATGGAGGCGGACTGCCAGCTCAAACAGGATCTTTGCCAGCATGGGGTAATACTCATTTGTCACCGTGTTGCTTGCCAAAAAGGCATGAATGCCGAAATTCTTTGCTCCCTTGGCCTTTAAGATCTTAAATGCCTCAAATATCTGTTCCGTTGTCATACCATACTTGGAATCGCCGGGATTATCCATAATATCATTGCTGATCTTAAAAACACCGCCGGGATTAAAGCGGCAGCTGATGGTCTCAGGAATATACCCCAGCGTCTGCTCCACACACTCAATATGGGTAATATCATCCAGATTGATGATCGCCCCCAGCTTTGCAGCATAGGCAAATTCCTCCAGAGGCGTATCATTGGAAGAAAACATGATGTCGTTTCCGGAAAAACCGCAGGCCTTTGACATCATAAGCTCTGTCATGGAGGAGCAGTCCGTACCGCAGCCATACTCCTTTAAAATATTTAAAATAAAGGGATTAGGCGTAGCCTTTACCGCAAAGTATTCCTTATATCCCTTATTCCATGAAAATGCCTCCTTTAACTGTCTGGCATTTTCCCTGATCCCTTTTTCATCATACAGGTGAAACGGCGTTGGATACGTCTTTGTAATCTCCTCCAACTGCTCTTTTGTAACAAATGGTTTCTTCTCCACAGCAAATTTCCTCCTTCGTCCGCTTTGCTCCAAAACTGTAAAAAGTCTGTCTGAAAGCACAATGTCCTTGCCAAACATTGTACTCCCGGGCAGACTTCTTTGTCCAGTTCAATTTTTAGTTAATTTCTACCACACGCATGATGTTGGTCTGGGCAGCCTCCTCATGGCGTCTCGCATAGCTTACCACACCGGCAGTCAGTACAGCCAGCTTTCCGCTTTCCACGAAATTCTTTTCCTTAAGCTCCTCAATGGAATTTTCGATCAGCTCATCGGTAGAATCTGCGCGGCGGGACCATACGGGAGTTACGCCCCACTGAAGCTGCATCTGACGTACAGTAGACATACTTGGGGACATTCCCAGGATACGGGCAGCCGGCTTCCACTTGGAGAGCATCATAGAGGTAAAGCCTGTAATACTTGGAACAATGATATAATCAGCGCCGATATCATGGGCAGTGGAAACAGAAGCGCAGCATACAGCGTTAGAAACGTTCTTCATGTTCTCTGCGCTTACCTTACGCTGGCGGTATGCAGTGTAATCCAGATAGCTTTCTGTCTCCTCAACAATGGAACTCATCATCTTTAACGCCTCAACCGGATACTTACCCATGGCAGTCTCGCCGGAAAGCATCACGGCGTCTGTACCGTCATACACTGCGTTTGCAACGTCTGTTACCTCTGCACGGGTCGGTCTTGGGTTACGGATCATGGAATCCAGCATCTGGGTTGCAGTAATAACAGTCTTGCAGGCCACATTACACTTGCGGATGATCATCTTCTGAATATTTGGAACCTTCTGAGCCGGGATCTCAACACCCATGTCGCCGCGGGCAACCATGATGCCGTCAGCCTCAGCGATAATCTCATCCAGATTCTCAATTCCCTCTGCATTCTCAATCTTTGCAATTACCTTTATGGAAGAGCCTGCCTCATCCAGCATAGCCTTGATCTCCCGGATGCAGTCTGCCGTGCGGACAAAGGAAGCTGCAATAAAATCAAAGCCCTGCTTGATGCCGAAACGGATATCTTCCTTATCCTTCTCAGTCAGAGCCGGAAGCTTGATGCTTACGTTAGGAACATTTACGCCCTTTCTCTCGCCAAGCTCGCCGCCGTTTACAACGGTACATACGATATCTGTATCACTTACCTCATTTACCTTTAACTCGATCAGGCCGTCATCGATCAGAATGGTGTTTCCTGCAGAAACGTCCTCATTTAAGCCGCTGTAATTGATATGGCCGATGGTATCATCGCCAACGATTTCTCTGGTAGTCAGCGTATAGATCTGTCCCTCTTTTAAAGTGACCTTCTTTCCGTCCTTTAAAATGCCGGTACGGATCTCCGGTCCCTTTGTATCCAGAAGGGCTGCAACCGGAATATCCAGTTCCTTGCGCACTTCCTTTAAGATTTCCAGACGTCCCAGATGCTCTGCATAATCACCATGAGAAAAGTTAAAGCGGGCAACGTCCATGCCATTCTTTGCCAGCCCCAGCATAACATTCTTGTCATTGGTATTGGGACCCATGGTACAGATGATCTTTGTCTTTTTCATTTTAATCCTCCATTATTAAACGTAAGTTGTGTAAAGCGATCCGGCGCAGGCTTTAATATGTGGGGAAGCTGCTTCCGGGAATTTATGGAAAGAAGCAAAACCCGGACTATTCCTCAGGTTTTTCTCCTTTTTTGACATGTTTGTGCGTGTATAAATGATCCATGCAGTACTCATAACTGCCTTCGCATTTGGAACAGTAGCGGAATTCCATCCCAGGGCTGTCCTCTGAGGTGCGTCCGCAGACTGCACAGCGGTGGGTATTTTTCACCACCCGGATCTTCTCCGTCTTTTTCTGGAACTCTCTGGAACGCTTTTTCTGATAAACCGGGCCTTTTTTTCCAAAGGTAAGCCATCCAAAAAAGATACCCATAAGAGCGATGCTTAACAGGATCTCTATCCGGTCGATCAGGCTGCCTCTCACAAAAGAATAGATATACATTACCCCTTCAAATACGGCAATCCAGCTGGACTTTAAGGGAATAAGCATCATAAAAAGCACCTGCATATCCGGAAACATCAGTGCGAACACAAAGAAGAATGAGTACACCAGATAATTTGGGAACAGCGGCAGAGGCATACCTGTGATCAGGTAGATCAGCACGGAAACAGCCGCATGAAGCAGTACGCCGGATATAATATAACAGTTAAACTTAAACCGTCCCCAGACCTGCTCTACCAGCAATCCAAAAAGCCGGACACAGTAAATGCCAATGGCATTGAAAATAACAAAGCTGATCGCATCTCCGCCCGTAACTGCCGGCGGATATGCAAGAAACGTTACAATTCTCCAGATCTGTCCCCGGACAACCAGCGCAGGATTCAGGATCAGATAGCCAAAAAACTCCGGAGAAAGCAGATAGGTCACAACGCCCAGGATCTGCAGGCCGCATACGATGTCAATGATACTGCCTCCCATCATACGCCTCAGACTGCGCTTTGCATTATTTACAAAATGATTCATTTAAAATCCCCTCATTTCAAAACAGATCCTTCTTATTAAAAATATACGCCACAATTAAGGACAGGGCCACTGCAAATCCCAGGACGATCCAGAATCCATAGGGGCTGTCTGCAAAGGGCATCCCCTTTGGCAGCACATTCATGCCGTAAAAGCTCGCTACCATAGTCGGGATGGACAGGACAATGGTCACTGTGGCCAAAAACTTCATAACAATATTCAGGTTGTTGGAAATAACGGAAGCAAAGGTATCCATGGTACCGCTTAAAATTCCATTATAAATACTCGTCATCTCCATGGCCTGCTTGTTCTCAATGATAACGTCCTCCAAAAGATCTGTATCCTCCGGATATTTCTTGATCTTGTCAAGCTTTAACAGACGCTCCAGCACCACTTCATTGGAACGGAGAGACGTGGTAAAGTATACCAGTGATTTCTGCAGCTCCAAAAGCTCGATCAGCTCTTCATTTTTCTGAGCCTGATGAAGTTTGTTTTCGATCACTTCGCTCTTCTTGTCAATGATCCTCAAATACTGCAGATACTGAGTGGCATTTTTATAAAGAATCTGCAGGATAAATCTGGTTTTCATAAATGTATGGAAATCTCTCACCCTGCCGTCCATAAAAGCGCTTAAAATGGGCGTTTCCTCCAGGCAGACCGTGATCAGCACATCCCTGGTAGTAATGATCGCCATAGGGATCGTAACAAACCAGTCTTTCCCGTTTCGCTCCTCTATAGATGGTATATCCACCAGGATCAGAGTGTATTCATCCTCTGCCTCAATACGTGAACGCTCTTCTTCATCCAGAGGCGCTTTTAAATGATCCGGATCAATGCGGCAGGCATCCGCTACATCTATGATTTCAGAAGCGGTAGGGTTCGTAAGAGCGATCCAGCTTCCGGGCTGCATCTCTTGCTTTTCATGAATCGTACCATCTTCGGTTTTAAAAATCCGTATCATGCGAACTCTCCCCCATTCTGAAATTTTACCCCCTAATTATAGTGACTGCCTACGATTTTGTCAAATGGATTAGAACTCCATTTTACATAAAACGCAATTTTTACAAACATCCTACAATTTATTAACGTTTTTTTAACGTTCTTCCCTGATTGTATTTGCCTTGGATTTGTGCTACACTTTAGCGTGAACATTTTTGTCTGTTGCTTTTGTCACAGTTTTTATACGAATTTTATTATAAAATATACGCCAAACCAGTGCAGCCCATGTTATTTGGGGCTGCCTCTTTCATACAGAAGAGTCCTGGATCAGACTACAAAGGAGGGCAGGGTCAAAACCCGTATCTATGAATCAGATGAGTACAACTTACCGTTTAGGTGTCGATATCGGCTCCACCACCGTAAAGGTGGCTGTGCTGGATCAGGAAAACCGTATCCTTTTTTCCGACTATGAACGCCATTATGCCAATATTCAGGAAACTCTGGCAAAGCTTTTAAAAAAAGCGGTATCACAGACCGGAGATATTCTTGTTATTCCTGTGATCACCGGCTCCGGCGGCCTGACACTCTCCTCCCATCTTCATATCCCCTTTGTACAGGAGGTCGTAGCCGTTGCCTCCTCTCTTCAGGATTATGCGCCCCAGACTGACGTAGCCATTGAGCTGGGCGGTGAGGACGCAAAGATCATTTATTTTACCGGCGGAATCGATCAGCGTATGAATGGCATCTGTGCGGGAGGCACCGGCTCCTTCATCGACCAGATGGCCTCCCTGCTTCAGACGGACGCCTCCGGCTTAAATGAATATGCCAAAAATTATCAGGCGATCTACCCCATTGCAGCCCGCTGCGGTGTATTTGCCAAATCGGATATCCAGCCCCTGATCAATGACGGCGCTACCCATGAGGATCTGGCGGCTTCTATTTTCCAGGCAGTGGTAAACCAGACCATCAGCGGCCTGGCCTGTGGCAAGCCTATCCGGGGAAACGTGGCATTTTTAGGCGGTCCCCTCCACTTCCTTCCGGAGCTGAGAAAGGCATTTGTCCGTACCCTTCACCTGACGCCGGAGCAGACCATTGCCCCGGAGCACTCCCACCTGTTTGCTGCGGTGGGCGCCGCTATGAACCCTAAAGAAGATCAGATGCCCCTTTCCATAGCGGATCTGATCAAAACCCTTTCCTCCGGGGTGCAGATGGATTTTGAGGTAAAGCGCATGGAACCTCTTTTTAAAAACCAGGAAGAGTATGATGCTTTTCTTGCAGACCATGCTCACAATCATGTAAGATCCTCGGATCTTTCTTCCTATGAAGGGCTTTGTTATCTGGGTATTGATGCCGGCTCTACCACTACAAAAGTGGCCCTTGTAGGCGAGGACGGCTCCCTTTTATACCGTTTTTATGAAAATAACAACGGAAGCCCTCTTGCAGCAGCCATCAAGGCGGCCAGAGAGATAAACGAGCAGATGACAGACAAGGCAAAAATCGCATGGTCCTGCTCCACGGGATATGGAGAAGCCCTGTTAAAAGCCGCTTTTTTGCTGGACGAGGGAGAAGTGGAAACCATTTCCCATTACTATGCGGCCGCCTTCTTTGATCCTGAGGTAGACTGCATCCTGGATATCGGAGGCCAGGATATGAAGTGTATCCGCATCAAGGACGGCACCGTAGACAGCGTACAGCTAAACGAGGCCTGCTCCTCCGGCTGCGGTTCCTTCATCGAAACCTTTGCCAAAAGCTTAAATTACAGTGTAGCGGATTTTGCAAAGGAAGCACTTTTTGCCAAAAATCCCATCGATCTTGGCACACGCTGCACCGTATTTATGAATTCCAATGTAAAGCAGGCCCAGAAGGAGGGAGCGACCGTAGCAGATATCTCTGCCGGACTGGCCTACTCTGTGATTAAAAACGCTTTATTTAAGGTAATCAAAATCACAAATGCCTCTGATCTTGGAAGCCATGTAGTGGTGCAGGGCGGAACCTTCTACAATGACGCCGTGCTCCGCAGCTTTGAGCGGATCTCCGGCTGCCGGGCTGTCCGTCCTGATATCGCAGGCATCATGGGCGCCTTCGGAGCAGCCCTGATCGCCAGAGAGCGCTACCACCTGGGCGGTGAAAAAGAAACCTCTACTATGGCTTTAGACAAGATCATTTCCTTAAAATATACCACCTCCATGGCCCGGTGCAAGGGATGCAATAACCACTGTGTCCTGACTGTGAATCAGTTTGGAAGCAGCCGCCGGTATATTTCCGGAAACCGCTGTGAACGTGGCCTTGGAATGGAAAAAGCCAAAAAGGAAATTCCGAACCTTTTTGACTATAAATACCGCCGGATGTTTGACTATGAGCCCCTTCCCATGGATGAGGCAGACCGGGGCTGCGTAGGGATCCCCAGAGTTTTAAATATGTATGAAAATTTCCCCTTCTGGGCTGTATTTTTCCGTAAGCTGCGCTACCATGTGATCCTCTCTCCCCAGTCCACAAAGCAGATTTATGAGCTGGGTATTGAATCCATTCCCAGCGAATCGGAGTGTTATCCTGCCAAGCTGGTCCACGGCCATGTATCATGGCTCATCCGCCAGGGTGTGAAGTTTATCTTCTATCCCTGCATCCCCTATGAACGCAACGAAAGCCCTGAGGCCGGAAACCATTATAACTGCCCCATGGTCACCTCCTATGCGGAAAACATTAAAAATAACGTAGAAGCCCTGGAAGAGGAACAGGTTCGCTTTATGAACCCCTTTATGGCATTTACAAACGAAAAAATCCTTACAGATGCGCTGGTAAAGGAGTTTTCCAGTTCTTTCCAGATCCCTGCGGCTGAGATCCGTATGGCAGCCCATGCTGCCTGGCAGGAATTAACCGCCTCCAGAGAGGATATCAAGAGAAAGGGCGAAGAAACCCTGAAATGGATGAAGGAACACGGCAGGCGCGGCATTGTTCTGGCAGGACGTCCCTACCATGTGGATCCGGAAATCCACCACGGAATCCCGGATGTGATCACCTCCTATGGCTTTGCGGTGCTCACGGAAGATTCTGTTTCCCATCTAGGAAAGGTAGAACGGCCTTTAGTGGTAACAGACCAGTGGATGTACCATTCCCGCCTCTATGCGGCAGCCAGCTTTGTAAAAACCCAGGACAATCTGGATCTGATCCAGCTCAATTCCTTTGGCTGCGGTCTGGATGCCGTTACCACAGACCAGGTTTCCGACATCCTCACACGATCCGGGAAACTTTACACTGTGCTTAAAATCGACGAGGTGAATAACCTTGGCTCTGCCCGTATCCGGATCCGCTCCCTCATTGCGGCCATCCGTGTGAGAGACCAGCGCCATTATGAGCGCAAAATCATTTCCAGCGCCTATAACCGCGTGGTATTTACAAAGGAAATGAAGAAGGACTACACCCTTCTCTGCCCCCAGATGTCGCCCATCCACTTTGATCTGGTAGAGCCCGCGATCCGGGCCTTTGGCTACAATATCGAAATCCTTCAGAACCACAATAAAAATGCAGTAGATGTGGGGCTTCGCTATGTGAATAACGACGCCTGCTATCCCTCTCTCATCGTCATTGGGCAGATCATGGATGCACTTCTGTCCGGAAAATACGATTTAAACCGTACAGCCATCTTTATGACCCAGACCGGAGGCGGATGCCGCGCCTCCAACTACATAGGCTTTATCCGCCGTGCCCTTGAAAAAGCCGGCATGAGCCAGATTCCTGTGGTTTCCATCAATGCAAACGGCATGGAAACCAATCCGGGCTTTTCCATCACCCTTCCTCTGCTTACAAAGGCTATGCAGGCGGTGGTATACGGCGATATCTTTATGCGGGTTCTCTACGCGACCCGACCTTATGAAGCAGTTCCGGGAAGCGCAGATGCGCTCCATGAAAAATGGAAGAAACGCTGTATCGCCTCCCTGTCCAAGCGCTCTGCAGCTATGATGGAGTTTGGCCGGAACATCAAGGGAATCATCCGCGATTTTGACCGTCTGGAGCGAAGGGATATCAAAAAGCCAAAGGTAGGAATCGTAGGAGAAATCCTTGTCAAATTCTCTCCCCTGGCAAATAACCATATCGTAGAGCTTCTGGAAGCCGAAGGAGCGGAAGCCGTGATGCCGGATCTGATGGACTTCCTGCTTTACTGCTTCTACAACAACAATTTCAAGGCAGAGCATCTGGGCAAGAAGAAGTCCACTGCCCGGCTGTGCAATGCGGGAATTGCCCTTTTGGAATACTTCCGCCGGACGGCCAGAAAAGAGCTGGCTGCAAGCAGACATTTTGCACCTCCCGCAGCCATCAATGAGCTGGCTGATATGGCAAAGGGCTTTGTATCCCTGGGCAATCAGACCGGAGAAGGATGGTTCCTTACAGGAGAAATGCTGGAGCTAATCCACAGCGGCGTGAAAAACATCGTCTGCACCCAGCCCTTTGGCTGCCTGCCAAACCATATCGTAGGAAAGGGCGTGATCAAAGAGCTTCGCAGGAATTATCCCGACTCCAATATTATTGCCGTAGACTACGATCCCGGTGCCAGCGAGGTCAACCAGTTAAACCGCATCAAGCTTATGCTGGCAACGGCGCATAAAAATCTGAAAAAAGAGATGGAACCGAAGGTTCAGGTGTAAAATTAAAGAGGATCTGCCGCACCCGATGGATATGGCAGGATCCTCTTTTTCTTTTGTATGTTAATCTTTTATTTTACCCTTCATACAGCGGATACTTATCGCAAAGTTTTGCAACCTCCGCCTTAATATACTCCTTCTTATTTTCAAAATCCGTTGCAGTCAGCCAGATACATTCTGCGATCTTTTCCATGTCCTCTTCCTTTAAACCTCTGGTGGTGACAGCCGGTGTACCGATGCGGACGCCAGAGGTAACAAAGGGGCTTCTAGGGTCATTGGGAACGGTATTTTTATTCAATGTAATGCATACCTCATCACAGCGGTTCTGAAGCTCTTTTCCGGAAATATCCAGACCGCGCAGGTCAACCAGCATCAGATGATTGTCCGTACCGTCGGTTAAAAGTTTGAAGCCCTGCTTTTTAAGAGCCTCTGCAAGGGCCTTTGCATTTAAAACAACCTGATGGGCATATTCCTTAAATTCAGGCTTTAAGGCTTCGCCCAGACACACTGCCTTGGCTGCGATCACATGCTCTAAGGGACCGCCCTGGGTTCCCGGGAAAATGGCCTTATTAAAGTTAAACTTCTCTGCCGCCTCCTTATTTGCCAGGATCATGCCGCCTCTGGGGCCTCTGAGCGTCTTATGGGTGGTAGTAGTCACTACGTCTGCGTATGGAATGGGGCTTGGATGCTCTCCCGCTGCCACCAGACCTGCAATATGGGCCATATCCACCATCAGATAGGCGCCTACCTCGTCCGCAATCTCACGGAAGCGCTTAAAGTCAATGGTTCTTGCATAGGCGCTGGCTCCCGCCACGATCAGCTTTGGCTTCGATTCCCTGGCCTTGCGCTCTACCTCGTCATAGTCAATGAATCCCTGATCGTCTACGCCGTAGGGTACAATATTAAAATAAAGGCCGGAAAAGTTTACAGGACTTCCGTGGGTCAGATGGCCGCCGTGATCCAAATTCATACCCATAACCGTATCTCCCGGCTTTAACATAGCTACAAATACCGCCATATTGGCCTGTGCGCCGGAATGGGGCTGTACGTTGGCGTAATCACAGCCAAACAGCTTCTTTGCACGTTCGATTGCCAGATCCTCCACTACATCCACACACTGGCAGCCGCCGTAATAGCGCTTTCCTGAGTATCCTTCCGCATACTTATTTGTAAGAACTGTTCCCATTGCCATCATTACCGGCTCCGAAACAATATTTTCAGAAGCGATCAGCTCCAGATTCTGTCTCTGGCGCCTGCACTCCGCCTGAATCGCCTCGCCCACTTCCTTGTCATAGCCTGTAATAAAATCCATAACTGTATTTACCATTGCAGCCTACCGTCCTTTCCGCTCTTTTCTGCGATTATAACCTATCTGATTATAAAATGCAATACTCCCTGATACGGACACATTTTCGGTTTTGTCTGCAAAATAACTGTCAATTCTTAAATTTCCATGCTTTTATCACTACCTGAAGGCTCCGGTTTCCATTATATTCATTTACAGTGGGATAATAAATAATGTCAATCTGACGGTTTGAACCCATTTCCTCCATAAAGGCATCTCCATCCCCGAACACAATCCCATCCATGGAAAAGCCCCGTTCATTTACAAGAGAAAGACGCACTACATTGCGGTTTTTTCCCATTACACGGGCGCTTCGTATCCCCATGGCCTTCTGAGCAAACTGGGGCTTTTCATTGCCCTGTCCAAAAGGCTCAAGCCGTTCCAGATCGCAGATCAGCTCCTCCGAAATATATTCAAAGGGCATTGCCACATCAATCCATACTCTGGGGATAAAATCATCAGGCGTAAGCTTATCTGCCGCATTTTCATTGAGCCGTCTGCGGAATTCTCCTACATCTGCTTCTTCCAGCGAAAAACCGGCCGCCATGGGATGGCCTCCGAATTTCAGCAGCAGATCCTTTACCTCTACCAGGGCATGGAACATATGGTAGGCCTCGATAGAACGGCCGGATCCCTTGGCGCATCCTTCTGCCCTTGTAAGGACAAAAACAGGCTTATTGTACCGCTCTCTGATCCGTCCGGCTACAATTCCAGCCAGGGACTCATGGCAGTCGGGCAGAAAGACCACTAAAACCTTGTCATCCTTAAGCTCTGTTTCCACCTGAAGCGCCGCCGCATCCACATTCTCCTGCGTCATAGCCTTTCTCCGGTCGTTTAATTCCTTTAATTCCTCTGCAATAGAATCCGCCCTTGCAGTATCTTCGCACAGCAAAAGCTCCATGGCCAGTCTGGCTGTCTGAAGCCGTCCGCTGGCATTTAAACAGGGCCCCAGGACAAAACCAATATGGTACGCACTGATATTTGCCGGATCCAGCGCATTTTTATAAATCAGGCTTTTAAGGCCCGGATTTCCGGTCACAGCCAGACGCTTTAAGCCCTCCTTTACCACAATCCTGTTTTCATCCTTCAGCTTCATCACATCTCCCACCGTAGCAATGGCAGCAAGCTCCAGAAGTTCCAGCCATTCCTTACGGCTGATGCCGTATGCTTCATAGAGAGCGCCAACAAGCTTAAAGGCCACCATGGCTCCGCAGATCTCCGGCCACGGATACCGGCTGTCCCTGCGCTTGGGATTTACAATTACATCTGCGGGAGGCATCAGGTCTTCCCCTGTTTCCTCATTGGTCTGGATATCGTGGTGATCTGTAATGATCACCTCCAGCCCCAGCTCCTTTGCCAGGGCAATCTGGCTGATGGCGGCAATGCCGTTGTCACAGGTTACAATGGTCTGTATCCCATCTGCCGCCGCAGCCTCAATGATATGCTCGTTGATGCCGTAACCGTCCCGGATCCGCTCTGGGATCACATAGTCCGCACAGGCTCCGATCCGTTTGAATCCCTTATATAAAATAGCGGTGGAACATACGCCGTCGATATCATAATCCCCCACAATCCGCAGGCGCCGTTTTTCCTGTACTGCCCGGCAGATCCGCTGAACCGCCTCCTCCATATCGGGCAAAAGCCCGGGGGAATAAAGATCCTCCAGGCTTCCATTCAGATAGCGGTCAAATTCCGCTTCGCTTTCAATATCCCTGTTTCGTATAATTCTGGCTGTCACCGGACTGATGTGAAACCGTCCTGCCAGCGCATTAAAATCTGCTTTCTTCGCATGAAGCATCCAGATTGATCCTGTCATCCTGCTGTCCTTTCTCTTATGTCATTTCTGGGGATTTTTCTTACCCCTGCCCATCCCCCGTTTCATTTCCTCCGGGAATCATCCTTCCAAGCAGCCCGCCAATCACAGCCGGCAGCAGCCATCCAAGACCGGGAGCATAGCCTGGAAGATGCCTCATACCTTCCGTTATGCCCGGAATCGCAAGAGCTGCCTGATCCATGGTCCAGACAACGCTTACCGCCGCCGTAAACAGGATTGACAGACGGTACACCCAGATCCTGCGCCCTGTAAACCGCTCCATAAAAGCTAGAGCAATGAGAACAATCGCGATCGGATAAACGGCATTTAAAACAGGAACGGAATATTTCAAAATACGGTCCAGTCCCGCGCTGGAAATCAAAAGGCTGATAACTGCAAAAACCACCGTCCATATCCGATATCCAACGCATGGCGCCAGAGTAGAAAAAAACTGGCTGCAGCAGCAGATCAGTCCCACACAGGTATTCAGGCAGGCGATAAAAAAGATAATCCCCAAAATCACCATTCCCGAAATGCCAAAAAGATCTCCGGCCACAAAGGTCAGGATTCTGGCTCCGTTGGTGCCTGCTCCCGCCTGCTGTCCTACAGGGCCTCCAATATAGGCCAAAGCACCATAGACCAGAGATAAAAGGATCCCCGCCATAAGTCCGGCCTTTATCGTTTCCCGGATTACGGAATCCTCTCTGGAAATCCCCTTATTTCTTATATTAAGAGAAATGATAATGCCAAAATTTAAAGCCGCAAGCGTATCCATGGTCTGATACCCTTCCATAAAGCCTCTCACCGAAGCTCCTGCCGCAAATTCTGCCGCTGTCTCGCCCACTCCCTCCATGGGCCAGATCAGCCTTCCCGTAAATAATACTGCAATCAGGATCAACAGTGCCGGACAGGTCACCTTGCCCAAACGTTCTGAAAGGGTTTCCGGATGAACGGACAAAAGAAGGGCAATGGCAAAAAACACAAAGGAATATCCCAACTGAGCCCAAAACTGAACCGTCATGCCCGTATGGCCCAGATAATCTCCCAGCTGGACTCCCGCACCGCTGAGAACAGGAAGCAGCGTCATCTCAAAGGAAGTGCTTGCAGTTCTGGGAATCGCCAGGAAGGGGCCGATCGCCAGATACGCGGTTAAAGTAAATAAAAGCGAAAATCTCCCGCCCACTTTTCCCGCCAGCTTTTCAAGTCCTCCTGAAACAGCCACCGCAGCCACTCCCAGAACCGGAAGCCCCACTGCGCTGATCAAAAAGCCGGCCATAGCCGGAATCACCTGAGCGCCTGCCCGTGCAGCCAGATCCGGAGGAAAGATCAGATTTCCCGCACCGAAAAACATCGAAAATAAAGTAAATCCTACCAGAAGCAGATTCTGGATGGAAAGCTTTTGTATTGTCATAAATCTCCACCTGTTCTGTATCCGATTGCGTCATTTTTTATCGCCGCTGCCTGCAAAAATATCTGCAGAGCTTCTTATCATCATACCATATTCCGGGGCAGGTTTCAACTGCGGCAAAATTCCTGCAGGTAAAATTCCTACACAGTTTTTACACAATTCTGTCACAGTTTAAGCGTATTCTATTCTGGTATATGAACTACATTAAAGTGAGGGAACACCAGATTATGACCAATGAACAGTATTACAGCCTGATCCAGTCCTATGAGGATGCCAGAAAAATCCTGATTTCCCGACTGGAAATACTGGATCACAGCCTGTATGGGAACCATACCGAAAGCGGGCCTGTCCATACCATCCAAAGCCGGATCAAGTCAAAAGACAGTATTGAGGAAAAGCTTAAGCGCTCGGGAAAAACAAACAGCATTGCCAATGCCAGAGATTATCTGTTAGATATCGCCGGAATCCCGGTTTATTGCCTTGATACAATGGAATATTTTCCCGTAGAGGTTCAGCTGCGCACCATGTCCATGGACTTCTGGGCCAGTATGGAACACCGTATCTGTTACAAAAAGAATCCTCATGGCCGGGAACAGCTGAGCCGGGATTTTAAAATTTATGCGGATATTTTGGAAGAAATCGAACGACAGCTGGAAGGCTACAGTGATGTAAAGAAAAAGATAGAATAATTGCAAAAAACCTCGTAAGCGAAACACCTACGAGGTTTTTATCATGCGCCAGAGAAGATTCGAACTCCCGACACTACGGTCCGTAGCCGTATGCTCTATCCAGCTGAGCTACTGACGCATCTTTCATTACTTTGGCTTGTCTGCCTCAGCAACGTAGATTATTATATGCGATAAAACTCAAAATGTCAACTACTTTTTTCATTTATTTTATTTTTTGTTTTTTGTCAGTTTTACATCTCCATAAAAAGTTGTTTTCCGACAGCTGCAGCAGATATTTTCTTTCATTTGATTTATTTTGACACAGAATCTTTATTTACATTCTTTTCTGAATCATTTATAATTTATTTATATTTTTTTTAATATTTTAAGGAGGGTTTCTTATGGTACTGCAAACACAAGCTCTTATTATCGTAGCTGCCTATCTGATCGGCATGCTGTTGGTTGGCTTCATCGTGGGGAAACTGAAGATCAAAGACAGCAGCGACTATATGCTGGCCGGACGGCGTATGGGACTTTTTATGGTGGCATTCTCATTGTCAGCCAACAATATCGGCGGCGGTTCTACTACAGGACTGGCGCAGAAAGCCTACGGCGAATGGGGAATGAGTGCGATCTGGTATGTACTGACCGCATCCATCGCTATGATCCCATTGGCTTATTTCGCCCCGAAGATCCGCAAAACCATGGCTGTGACCATTCCTGAGGTTGTAGGACGCAGATTCGGAAAAACATCCAGTACTCTGACTGCGGTTTTGAGTATCCTGTCCCTTTTCTGCCTTACCTCATCCCAGATTGCAGCCTCCGGCACTGTAGTAGCCAGCCTGACCGGAATTCCTACCAATGTAGCTCTGCTGATCGCAGGCGCTGTAGTGATTCTCTATACTACCTTTGGCGGCATGATCGCAGACCAGATTTCAGATTTGGTTCAGTTCGGCATCATACTGATCGGTCTTGCTGTTGCCACCCCCATCGTAATCCACGGATGCGGCGGATGGGACGCCATTTCTGCGGCTCTTCCTCCTGCTCATTTAAGCTTTACGAAAATCGGCTGGGTAACGATCATCGGATACATCTTCAACTATTTCTGCACCTTCCTCGCAGGCCCTGAGATGGTATCACGTTTTGAAACTGCCAAAAGTGAAAAGGTCGCAAAAGAAGCTGCCTGGCTTTCTGCTGTACTGATGGCGGCCATGTCCATTTTCCCGACACTTCTGGGCCTGGCAGCTCTGGCTACCATGCCGGAACTGGCCGACGGCGGAAAAAATGCCATGATGGCCGTTACCTCCGCCCATGCTCCCGGAGCCATCGTCGGCATCATCTCTGCCGCTATCATCTGCGCCACCATGTCCTCTGCGGACTCTAATCTGTTATGTATGTCCACCATGCTGATGAATGACCTGTATCTGAAATACGGCGGCAAACAGCTTAAGGATAAGCAGGTTATCGCCTACACCCGGACCTGCAACGTTGTGGCAGCAATCATTGCCATGATCATCTCCATGGCAGGAATCCCCATCGTAACTATGAACACCTTTGCCTTTGGCATCCGGTGCGCGGGCCCCTTTGCAGCCTACGGACTTGGCCTGATCGTACCAAAGGCGACTAAAAATTCCGGTATTCTCTCTTTGATCGGCGGAACGATCGGTTTCTGCTTCTGGCAGTATCTCAGCGGCGGAGGCTTTAAATTTGGCATTCTTCCTGTGGTATTCGGCTGCGCAGTCAGCGTAGCTGTATTTTTCCTTGTAAATGCCATCGAATGGAGCCGCGGTGTAGAACCCGCCCCCTCTGCCTATATGGATGAGAAATAATCCGTTCTGAAACCAGAATTACAAAAAGCGCCGTCGCTTCCTATCTGCTACGGAAACTACGGCGCTTTTTTACTGGGCTGGCGGGATTCGAACCCTCGTATGCAGGAGTCAAAGTCCTGTGCCTTT
>OGIN01000103.1_pt1 | contig 103050 bp, 84 predicted proteins | sample 1571851 | NCBI WGS metagenome assembly OGIN01 (sample SAMEA2582123, study PRJEB24529) | metagenome | biome: Human gut stool | place: China | collected 2011 | reverse complement strand
GTTCAGAGCGCCCTGCAAATCGCCCAGCGTGATGCCCTTATCCACGACCAGACCTTCCATCTGGTGGAACATGGGGCTGTGGGTAGCGTCGGAGTCAGAGCGGAAGACGCGGCCCGGGATGAGCACCTTGATGGGAGGCTTCTGGCTGTCCATGGTGCGGATCTGGCCGCCGGAAGTCTGGGTGCGGAGCAGGAACTCATCGGACAGGTAGAAGGTGTCCTGCATATCGCGGGCGGGATGGTCCTTCGGGACGTTCAGGCGGGTGAAGTTGTGGTCGTCGTCCTCGATCTCGGGGGCGTCTGCCACAGCAAAGCCCATGCCCGAGAAGACGTCGATGATCTGGTTGGTGACGAGGGTCAGGGGGTGCAGACCGCCCACGGCACGGGTCTTGGCGGGCAGGGTGATGTCCACCGTCTCGGCGGCGTTGCGGGCAGCAAGCTCAGCCTGCTTCACCTTGTCGGCAGCGGCGTCATACTCGGCCTGGACCCTGGCCTTCAGTTCGTTGATGATCTTGCCCATGGCCGGGCGCTCCTCGGGGGCGACAGAGCGCAGATTCTTCATCAGGGCGGGGATCTTGCCGTTCTTGCTCAGATATTCCTGCCAGAAAGTTGCCAGCGTTTCTTTGGAAGAGACCTGGCCCAGGCTCTCTTCGGCCTGCTTTGCCAGCTCGTCGATCATTGCTTGCATGGATGTTCTCTCCTTCTCATTCGTGTTGTTCAGCGGACAGCAAAAAAGCTCCGTCCCCTGCCCCGGCCTCCTGAAAGGCCCGGCAAAAGGGACGAAGCTCATAAAATTCACAGCTCCGCGGTACCACCCGGTTTCCGCCCGGCTCTTTCGCAAGCCGTGCGGCGCTCAAAACGCCGTAACGGGGCGCACCGTCCGGCCCTACTGTCGTTCAGGCCGGCCGCTCGGGAGCGAACTTCAGCCTGCGCCCGCGCGGAAGCCCTCTCAGCCGGTGAAGCTTCTCTCTTTGCTGCGGTGCGCCTGCCTACTCTCTCCGTCGCTGCGTTTGGAGTATTCAGGTCGTGGTCATTTTGATAACCGAGAATCATCTTATCACATTTTGGGGCGGTTTGCAAGCACAGCGGGCAGATTTTAAGGAATATCCGCATTTTTCTTGCCTTTCAGTCGTTACTATGGTATGCTGAGCTCAACGCTTTACGGAAAGGAGGGTACACCTGCAATGGGTTGGAACGGCTGCGTTTTCTTCAAAAAAGGAAACTCCTAAGCTTTTCTGGCTCGAAGTGTACCCTTTTATACCTTTCAGCAGAGCGTGGAGCATGTTTTATGCGCCCCGCAGCTTTGCTATGGGGCGCTTTTGTTTTGCCCTGAAAATTTATAAAAGGGTGCGCCATTCATCGACAACTTTCTGCTACCAGGATAGGCTGTCCTTCGTACAACCTCTCAGTCTCGCATGCGCTCGACAGCTCCCCTTGTAGGGGAGCCTCTGGCGAAGAGATGAAGTTTCCCGTCATGCCAAAGCCTCCCCTCGGTAGGAGCAACAACGACGACCGCCGCCAGCGGCGGAAACAGGGAGTCGCTGTTGGGGCCGCGGCCAGCAGGATGCGAGGCCCGCACCAAGGGCCGAAGCAGATGCTGAGAGCCGCAACTCGGGCAGTGGCATCGCGCAGCGATGACGGAGAGGTTTACTCATGAAAGGGTGTTCCCCATGAACCTGAAAAAGCAGCTTGCCTGCATCTATACCAACAACTTCTTCTCCGGCCTGCGCATCACCGACGCCGTGTGGGTGGCGCTGCAGGCCGGTGCGGGGCTTGCCGTGCTGGGCTTCCTCGTGGCGCTGACCGGCGCGGCGGCGCTTGGCCGAAAGACGCGCGCCTCCTGAGCAAAAAACGCACTGCCGGGTTTCTTGACAGATGTCCGGCAATGCGCTATAATAGCGATAGAAAAGGCACTGTGACAAGCGGTTTGGCCTCTTCAATGGTTTGGGTTAAAACAAAACCGTCACCTGTGCAGAGGTGGCGGTTTTACTTTTTGATTCGCAGTGTGAACGTGAGTCCAAACAAGTGAAACGTCAAAGTAATCGGCATCTTCTCACCTCCTTTCGGAAGTGAGAGACCAAACCGCCTGCCGTATGTACAGTGCCTTACCGCCTTGCGGCGGCAGTATCAGTGTATCATAAACGCTGACAGAAAACAAGGAAATCCCCCACGAAAGTGGGGGATTTCCTGTTTCTGCTCGTTTTTACTTACTCAGCAGCTCCTCCACCATGGCGTCCATCTGCGCCTCAGCGGCGGCGTTGGAAGCAGAGCGGAGGGTGACGACGGTGTCGCAGACGGTGATATTCTTCATGCCGTCCAGCTCGGCGCGCATGAGCTTTGCAGCCATGGGTGCCCAGGTGCCGTTCTCCATCAGGGCGATGGTGCGGCTCTGGAATGCCTTGGTCTTGAGGTGGGTCAGCAGATTCTCCATCGGCGGGAAGAGGAAGCCGTCATAGGTGGCGCAGGCCAGAACAGTCTTGCCGCAGCGGAAGGCTTCGGTGACGGCGTAGGAGACATCGACCCGGGTCAAGTCCATCTCCACCACCTTCGCCCCCTTGGCCCGGAGCTTTTCGGCCAGGATGTGGGCGGCGGCGCGGGTGTGGCCGTGGATGGAGGCACTGGCGACCAGCACCTTCTCCGGCTCTTCGGCCTTATAGCTGGACCACAGATCGTAGTAGTTCAGGTACTTGCCAAGGTCGCCGGTGAGGACGGGGCCGTGGAGCGGGCAGATGGTCCTGATGTCCAGCGCAGCGGCCTTTTTCAGCAGAGCCTGCACCTGCGGGCCGTACTTGCCCACGATGTTCAGGTAGTAGCGGCGGGCCTCGCTGGCCCAGTCGGCCTTCTCGTCGAACTTTGCCACCGCGCCGAAGCGGCCAAAGCCGTCGGCGGAGAAGAGGACTTTTTCGGTGGACTCATAGCTCACCATGACCTCGGGCCAGTGGACCATGGGTGCGAACACGAAGGTCAGGGTGTGAGCGCCCAGCGAAAGGCTCTCGCCGTCCTTCACGACGACGCGGCGCTCCTTGGCGATGGCCTCCGGGCCGAAGAACTGCTCCATATACTGGAAGGTCTTGGCGTTGCCCACCACCTGCATCTCGGGGTAGAGGGCGGCGAGGCGGGCCACATTCGCGCCGTGGTCAGGCTCCATGTGGTGGACAACGAGGTAGGCGGGCTTCTCCCCTGCCAGCGCCTCGGTGACGTTGGCCATCCACTCGTCGGTGGCGCGGGCGTCCACGGTGTCGAGGATGGCGGTCTTCTCGTCCCGGATGACGTAGGAGTTGTAGCTGACGCCGGTGGGGACCGGGTACTGGCTCTCAAACAGATCGATGGTGGTATCGTCCACGCCCACGCCCAGAATGGCGCTGCTGATGTTCTTTACGCTCATAAGCACATTTCCTCTCTGTTATTGGTGTGTATGGTCTGCCATGGCCGGCAATTATTTTAAGAATCGTCTCAGTATAGCACAGTCTGCCGCCTTCGTCAACTATTTATCAGGCCGGATGGCCGAATGACGTTCTACTGCGGTAGGTTATATGATAAAGTTCCAAATATATATCTTAGATACGTTATAAAATAAACTTTATCAGCTTGATAAAGTTCCCCCCTGTTGATAAAGTTCGAACTTTATCAGCTCACCCGAAGTTTATCACCTTGATAAGGTTTGTTTTGTCGCGCTGATACGTCATTATTCAGGAACTTTATCAGATAACGTGCTGGTCTCAGAGAGTGCTTTCGGCAGCTCGTTCATGTCGTCTATCTCCAAAAGGGCGCTGGCGCTGGCCTCGTCGAGGCTCTGGACGCTGCGCAGCTTCCGGCTGATGGCCCGGCTGCGGACGCCGATGAGCTGGTCCAGCTCTTCGTCGGTCTGGCGCAGACGCTGCTGCATCTTGGCGAGGCCCTGCCCGAACTTGTCGAACTCCGTCTTCACCGCGCCCAGCAGCTGCCAGACCTCGCCGGAGCGCTTCTGGATGGCGAGGGTCTTGAAGCCCATCTGCAGGCTGTTCAGCAGGGCCGCCATGGTGCTGGGGCCTGCCACGTTGACCTGATAGTCCCGCTGCAGCACCTCCAGCAGCCCCGCGTTCACCACCTCGGCATACAGGCCCTCAAAGGGCAGGAACAGGATGCCGAACGCCGTGGTATAGGGCGGCTCGACGTACTTTTCCCGGATGTCTCTGGCCTCGCTGCGGAGCACCAGCTCGAGGGCGTGGCGGGCATCCTCCACGGCCTGCGCGTCGCCGGAAGCGTAGGCGTCCTGTAAGTGGGCGTAGGTGTCGCCGGGGAACTTGGAGTCGATGGGGAGCCAGACGCTGCCGCCGTCAGCACCCGGCATCCGGATGGCGTATTCCACCCGCTGGGTGCTGCCCGGGATGGTGGCCACGTTGGTGTCATACTGCTCCGGGGCGAGGATCTCTTCCAGGATCGCGCCCAGCTGGATCTCGCCGAGGATGCCCCGGGTCTTGACGCCCGAGAGCACCTGCTTCAGGCCGCCCACGTCGGCAGCGAGGGACTGCATCTCGCCAAGGCCCTTGTACACCTGCTCGAGCTGCTGGTTGACGGCCTTGAAGCTTTCCGTCACCCGCTTCTGCAAAGCGTCCTGAAGCTGCTCGTCCACCGTGTGGCGTATCTCGTCCAGCTTGCGGGTGTTCTCAGCCTGCAATGCCGTCATGCTCTCGACCATGGCGCGGCGCAGCTGCTCCATCTGCTGGTTGTTGGCCTGCTCGAGGCTCTGCAGACGCCGCTCCAGAATGCGCTGCTGGCTGTCCTGCCCCTGGCCGAGGGTGGTGCTCATGCTCTGCACAGCCGTCTGCAGCGTCTCGCTGACGCTGCGGATGGCGGCGTAGTTCTGCTGGGCGATGGCGTCCTGACGGGCGTTGAACTCTCTGGCCTGAGCGGCCAGCTGCTCTTCGAGCCAGTCTTTCAGCTCTTCGCAGTCGGCTTCGTCCAGCCCGCCGGTGGGGCGTCCGCTGCGGAAGAGCAGCACCGCCATCATCAGGCAGATGGCCACCAGCAGGACGGTATACAGCATTGCGAGAAATTCCATTTATTCTACTTCCTCAAACTTCAAAACTTCTTTGGTGGTCACGGTATCGTCACCGTACAGACCCACGCCGTCGGCCTCCATCTCGCCGCTCTGGTTGTCGTAGGGGTCGCTGCGGAAGCCCAGCATCGGCGGGTCGAAGGGCGCTTCAAAGGCGCTGTTTGCCACCATGCGGCCCGTATCCAGACTGCCGAAATAGTGGCAGCGGAGCACTTCATCGCCCCGGCGGGCCATGGAGGCACCGTAGGAGCAGTCGGCATACATCCAGCCCCCGGGGGCGACGTAGAACCGCGCCCAGTCGTGACAGCCCGCATCCCCCGGGGCCACTGCAAAGCCGCTCTCCCACCGGGCCGGGATGCCCGCGATGCGGCAGAGAGTGATGAAGGTCAGCGCCATGATGCCGCAGTCTCCCCGGCGGCTGCGGGCGCAGTTCTCGGCGATGGACTCATGGACGAAATAGGACGGCTGGAAGTGATACCGGACGTTCAGGGTGACATTATCGTAGATGCGCTTCGCCTTCTCCGCCGGGCTGGTGATGCCCTCGGTGAGCTGAGCCGCCAGCGCCCGCAGGTAGGGCGTAAAGACGATGTGGGGCGCTTCCTCGCCGGTGTAGAACTCGGGCTGCTCCGGGTCGGGCGTGAAGGAAAGCGGGTCGGCATAGACCGCCGTCTCCCGGTAGCTGTACTCGGCCCCGAAGGTGCGGTTCTCGGTCAGGTCGGCCTCCCAGCAGACGGTGCGCTGGGGCGCGTCCTCGGCGGCGATATGGCCGGGCGTCTCGGTGAAGCGGTCCAGCGTGATATGGCTCTGGGACGGGCAGGCGGCAGGCAGGGCCAGCCATGCCCGGACGTGGACGGCGTCTCTGCCCTCGGCTTTCGCCTTTTCCAGCGCGGCGGCGAAGGCTTCGTCGGACATCCGGATGCTGGTGCGGAGGGTGATGTCGGCGCTGGCGCTCCCCTCCCGCTCCATCTTCTCGTGGAGGCGGTGGCGCTCTTCGTTCTTGTTGTTGGGGGCGTCCGGCGTCAGCTTCCGGGCGGCGAGGTCGGCGTGGGTGGCCAGCAGCGTCTCGGCGAACCGGGCCTGATACCGCTTCTCCCCTTCCACGAACCGCCAGTCCATCCGGCCCTCCCAGTCGAGCTTCTTAAATTCCTCTGCGGTGAAGTCCCTGACCCGCTCCTGCATCCGGGCGATGGCCTCGGCTTCCGTCCAGCAGTATTCCCCGGGCAGCCGGCGCATGATCTCCTTCTGAACAGTCAGGGCCTCCCGCAGGGCGTCCACACCGTGGGGCGTGGGGTTCTCGGGCGGGACGTACCCCTCCGGCGGGGCGATGCCGTTGGACACCGGGCCGTTCTGGGTCTTTGTCCAGTCCTCGGCCAGCAGCCGGTCGATGCGGGCGATGGCCTCCTGATAATATCCGGCCGCTTTCAGCCGGGCGATGTCGTCGGGCAGGCCCACATTCAGGCTGCGGACAGCTTCATTCCAGTCGTACATATTCTTTCCCTCCTGTTATTCCGAAACGCTCTGCCAGAACTCGGCAGCGCGTTCCACCCAGCCCTCGGCGTCCGTCCCCACGCCGATGCCGATGCCATGTTTGGCGTTGTCGTAAACTTCCACCCGGTTGGGGACGCCGCTGGCTTCCAGTGCCTTTGCAAGGGTCGGCCCCTGCAGGGGGTAGACGAAGGCTTTCAGCATGGTGTCATTCCTGCCGTACCACAGGAAGGTGGGCGGATAGTCCGGCGTCACGAGCTTCGAGACGGTGTAGGAATAGTAGCGTCTTTCCAGCCGGTCGGTATCCATCAGGAGATGGTAGGCAGGCTTTGCCCCAAGGAAGTTGTTGATGGGGTAGACCAGCAGCAATACGCCGGGCTTCGGCACACCATAGCGGCCCCAGCCCTTTTCCTCATTGCCAAAGACGCCTGCGATCTGTCCGCCGGAGGAGTAGCCCAGCAGGGCGTAGTCTTCCGTGGAGACGCCGAAGGTGTCGGCATTGTCCATCACGAAGCGGATGGCCCGGGCCAGGTCTTCCAGCGGAGCGTCGTCCCCGGCCTCCCATCCGATGCGGTAGCGCAGCGAGAAGACGGCATAGCCCTGCTCGTGCAGCTCCCACGCCGTGGACACGCCGCCCCGCAGCTCGCCGCTGTAGTAGAGCGCGTTGCCCGACAGCACGATGGCAAACTTAGCCCCCGGCTGCTGGGCCGGGCAGTAATACAGCTCCGCATGAGCGCGGGCAGGCACGGCGGCGATCTCCTCTTCCGAATAGAGCGGATAGGTCACCCGGGTGCCGTCGTGGTAGACCTGAGCCAGATAGTTGAGGCCCGCTGCGCAGGCTTCGGCGGAGGTCTTGCCGACCACCTCGGTCAGCGTCTCGTCGTCGCGGCTGGTGGAGAGCCTTTCGCAGTCCCGCTCCCACACGTAGGTGTATGTATAGAGGCCGCTGGCCTTGATGTCGGGGTCGTCGCGGATCTCCTTCATGGTGGTCTGGGGGGTGATGCTGGCTGCTGAGGCCGGGACGGCGAGGACACCGAGCATCAGCACAGAGGCAGCGATTCGTTTCCAATCCATCTTCATTTCTCCTTTTTCAGAGCAGCTTTCATTGCATTTTCCGGCAAAGAGGTCTATAATAGTCCCTGCCCCGAACGGGTATATACTCTATTGTATCACAACGGTGCTGATTGTCAAAAAATTTCTGCCCGGGAGGGAGCCCTGTCATGCTGACCAATTACCACACCCACACCACCCGCTGCTGCCACGCCGAAGGCACCGAGGAGGACTACATCCTCACGGCCCTGCGCTGCGGCTTCAAGGTGCTGGGGTTTTCTGACCACACCCCCTGGGCCTACGCGACGCCGGGCTTCGTCAGCCGCATCCGGATGCTGCCCTCCCAGCTGGACGATTATGTCCTGACCCTGCGCAGGCTGCGGGAGAAATATGCCGACAAACTCCACATCCGCATCGGCCTCGAGGCGGAGTATTTCCCGGCCTATCTGGGCTGGCTCAGGGAAGAGATGGAGCGGCTGGACATCGAATATCTCATCCTCGGCTGTCACTACGACACCACCGACGAGCAGGACGCCAGAGCCAGCCGCTTCGGCGGCAGCACCTCCACGGCCCACGGCAGACGGTATGCCGAACAGGTGGTGGAAGCGCTGGAAACGGGGCTTTACCGGTATCTGGCCCACCCCGACCTCTTTTTGAACCGGGTGACGGCCTTCGACGCCGACGCCGAGAAGGCCTGCCGGGACATCTGTGCCGCAGCGGCGCGGCTGGACATTCCCCTCGAGTACAACATGGCCGGTCTGACCTTGCAGGACCGTCCCGACGGCTCTCTGGGCTACACCCGGGACGAGTTCTGGCGCATCGCGGCGGAGTACCCCGTCAAGGCCATCGTGGGCTGCGACGCCCACGCCCCCTCGGAGCTGGACGTCGTCCCCGCCATCGAGGAAAAGAAAGCCTTCCTGCACAGCTTGGGCATCCCGGTGCTGGACACCCTGCCGGGGCTGGAATAAGCGGCCATTGCGCGGATGGGCTGCATCTGCTATACTGAGATAAGAGGAATGATGCAGGGCGCATTGGGGCGCTCTGCCGGGAAAGAATATCATGAGCAATATCACCATCCGGCCCATGGAGCCGGAAGACTGGAACGCTGTGTCCGGGATCTATTCAGAGGGCATCGCCACGGAGCACGCCACCTTCCAGACCACCTGCCCGCCCTACACGGCGTGGGACGCCTTTCACATCAAAGAATGCCGCCTCGTCATTCTGGACAGCGGCGAGCTGGCCGGTTGGGCCGCACTGCGGCGGGTAGACCCCCGCTGGTGCTACCGGGGCGTGGCCGAGGTGAGCATCTACGTCGGCGAGAAGTTCCGGGGCCGGGGCCTCGGCTCCCGCCTGCTGACGGCCCTCTGCGAGGAATCGGAAAAAGAGGGCTACTGGACCTTACACTCCACCGTTTTGCAGGACAACACCGCCAGCCTCGGCCTCCACACGAAGTGCGGCTTCCGGGTGGTGGGGCGGCGGGAGCGCATCGCCCGGGACTGTCATGGCCGCTGGCTGGACACCTACCTGATGGAGCGCCGCGCCAAAGCCGACGAGCCTGCGGGGTACAAGAAATTATAAAAAATGAGCTGCTGCACGTTACGTGCAGCAGCTCATTTTCGTATCAGACAAGGCTTTACCACTCGTTCTCCCCGGCATCGGTATCGGCCACCCGGGTGCGCTGGAACATACTTTCCAGCACGGCGCAGTATTTGTCGGCCAGGCAGACGATGATCGCCTCCCGGCAGGTGGGGACATGGCGGAAGGTCAGGGGCCACATATGGCTCGAGATGATGTTCTGCTCTTTTCTGGTGATGGCAAAGCAGCGCTCGGCATTGACGCAGGCAGAGCCGGGATGGGCAAAGCCGTGCATCTCGAACAGGCGGCGCAGACCCCGGAAAGAGCTGCACTTGTGCCAGTCGTAGAGATAGAAGTCATGGAGGAAGGCCCCCACAGCCAGCGACGTCTCATCCGCGCCCAGATGGAAGCGGCGGTTGAGCCAGAAGCTCACCAGCACCACATTCTTGCAGTGCTGGTAGGTGGTCACATCGCCGTGCTGGATAAATTCCCGCATCCGCTGCACTTCGGGGTGCTGGTCATATCGGGCCAGAATGGTGGTGAGGCGCTGACGCTCCGTATCAGAAAGCTGCATTGAAAAGTTTCCTTTCTTTCCATCATAAAAGGCTCTCCCCTTGGGAGAGCTGGCGCGTGAGCGCCTGAGAGGGCAAGGACGCTGGCAGAGAGTCGTGTTGACGCGGCGATAATATCGCTCTCGCAAAGGGTCTGCTTATCGCTGTACGAGCCGCTCTATCGCAACAGGCTTGCCCTCTCCGTCATCGCAAGCGATGCCACCTCTCCCAAAGGGAGAGGCTTTCGCACGAGGTCAGCTTCTCAGCTGCACCGGGTTGGAATTGCCGAAATTCTCGGCCTCGGTGGGGTTCGTGCGCTTGAGGCTCAGGTCCACGAGGTACTGCTTGCCGTCGCCCAGCTCCTCGAGCTGTGCCAGTTTTGCCCTGGCGGATGCTTCGTCCGGGTACCACTGGATGAGGAAGAAATTCTCCGCCTCCACGCCGTAATACAGCCACTGGCCGTCGGCCCGGAGCAGGTCGTCCAGATGGTCTACCTCGTCGCCGTCGGTCAGGCCGAGGCCCTCTTCCGCGTAGACGTTTTCCGGCTCCACCTGCAGCACTTCGATGACCTGAATGGCGCTCTGCAGATATTCGTCCTGAGCGATGCTCTTGTCGGAGAGCTCCCAGCCCGTCAGGAATGCCTGCATCAGCAGGTCTTTGACCGAGATCTTCTTTTCCATGTATGTTTCCTTCTTCCTCGTTTGTTTCCGCTGACCAGTATACGCTCAAATCTTGGGCAGGTCAACCATAAATTTATGAATTTTTTGTAGGAATGTCCAAATTCAGTTCCGTTCGAACCCAAACGTCTCCCCCAGCCACTCGAGGCAGAGAGCCACCCAATGGGCGCGGTGAGGGTCGGCGGCATCCACTTCGGCGGTGCTGATGCTGGTGCCGTGAGCGCCTTTCTCGAACAGATGTGCCTCGCACGGCACGCCCGCCCTCCGCAGGGCGGCCAGCAGAAGAAGCGTGTTCTCCACCGGAACGGTCTTATCCTCCATGGTATGCCAGACGAAGACCGGCGGTGTGTCGGAGGTCACCTTATCCTCCAAGGTGAACGCCTGCTGTGCGGCAGCATCCTCGCTGCCCGCCAGCCGGACGAAGCTGCCCCGGTGGGCAAACTCCCCTGCCGTGACGACCGGGTAGCCCAGGATCACTGCATCGGGCCTCTGCTGAGCCGTCTCGCCCGGAATGTCCAGCACCGCGCTGGACAGGGCCAGATGTCCGCCCGCCGAGAAGCCGCAGACGGCGATCTTATCCGGCAGGATGTGCCACTCTCCCGCATTCTGCCGCAGCAGAGCCAGCGCTTCGTTCAGCTGTCGGAGAGGCTGGTAGTTCTGCGCCCCCTCCCCCACGCTGTAGGTCAGCACGGCGGTGTGATAACCCGCCGCCGCAAACTGCAGGGCCACCGGGTCGCCCTCCCGGGGGCTGACATGGTCGTAGCCGCCGCCCGGCACCACCAGCACCAAAGGCCGCTCCTTCACGGCGGGCATGGCGTCCAGCGACGCCCGCAGGGAAACCGTCAGCACACCGCCGCCTGCAAGTTCCAGCTCTATCTGCTGCATCCTTCATCCTCCTTATAAACAGGTCTGTCATTCCGGCCCATTATACGGCTTTGGCGCGGGAAAGTAAAGGCAGCTTTGGCCCCGAAAGGAAAGTTTTTTGAACTTTTTATGAAACCCCTTGATTTTTGTCTCTCAGCGGTGTATATTAGCACTCGAAAGTTATGAGTGCTAAGCTCCTGCAAGCAGTCATATGCTCCGGGTGCTGGCATTGAATCTGATAAAAAGAGGTTTTGTATTATGGCGAAAAAAGAATTTCAGGCCGAGAGCAAAAAGCTGATGGACATGATGATCAACTCCATCTACACCAACAAGGAAATTTTCCTGCGCGAGCTGATCTCCAACGCTTCGGACGCCATCGACAAGCTGTATTATAAGAGCCTGACCGACACTTCTGTCGGCATGAACAAAGGCGATTTCCGCATCCTGCTCACCCGCGACAAGGACAGCCGCACCCTGACCATCTCCGATAACGGCATCGGCATGACCCGGGAAGAGCTGGAGCAGAACCTCGGCACCATCGCCCACTCCGGCTCCCTCGACTTCAAGAAGGACAACAAGGATGAGAATATCGACATCATCGGTCAGTTCGGTGTCGGCTTCTACTCTGCCTTCATGGTGGCCGACAAAGTGACGGTCATCTCCAAGGCTTACGGCTCCGACGAGGCCTGGCAGTGGGAGTCCAGCGGTGCTGACGGCTATGAGCTTGAGCCTGCTGAGAAGGAGACTGCCGGTACCGACATCATCCTCCACATCAAGCCCGACACGGAGACCGACAACTACGACAACTTCCTCGACGAGTACGGCATCGTGGCCATCGTCAAGAAGTACAGCGACTATGTGCGCTACCCCATCCAGATGGAACGGGAGAAGAGCCGTCAGAAGCCCGAACCCGACCCCAAGCCCGACGACTACAAGCCCGAGTGGGAGACCTACACCGAGCTGGAAACTCTGAACAGCATGGTGCCTATCTGGAAGAAGCAGAAGAGCGAAGTCACCGACGAGGAGTATGCAAACTTCTACAAGGATAAGTTCAGCGACTACGCCGACCCCGCCCGCGTCATCGTGAGCCGCACCGAGGGTACTGCAAACTATAACGCCCTGCTCTTCGTGCCCAGCCACCGCCCCTATGACTTCTACACCAAGGACTACGAAAAGGGTCTGGCTCTGTACGCATCCGGCGTCCTCATCATGGAGAAGTGCGGCGACCTGCTGCCCGACTACTTCAGCTTCGTCAAGGGCATCGTGGACAGCCAGGACCTGAGCCTGAACATCAGCCGTGAGATGCTGCAGAAGGACAATCAGCTCAAGCTCATCCACAACGCTCTGGAAAAGAAGATCAAGAACGAGCTCCACGCCATGCTGGCCAACGACCGCGAGAAGTACGAGAGCTTCTGGAAGGAGTTTGGCCGTCAGCTGAAGTTCGGCGCATACTCCGACTACGGGATGCACGCCGAGCTGCTGCGCGACCTGCTGCTGTTCTGGTCTGCCAAGGAGCAGAAGATGGTCACTCTGCAGGAATACGTGGACAAGATGCCCGCCGAGCAGAAGTACATCTACTTCGCCGCCGGCGACTCCACCGACCGTCTGGCAAAGCTGCCTGCCGCTGAGCTGGTCATGGACAAGGGCTATGACGTCCTGCTCCTGACTGAGGATGTGGATGAGTTCTGCCTGCAGATTATGCGCACCTATCCCCGCAAGGATGCCGAGGGCAAGGACGGCACCGTCGAGTTCAAGAACGTCAACAGCGGCGATCTGGGCCTCGAGACCGAGGACGAGAAGAAGGCCGCCGAAGAGGCTACCACCGCCAACAAGGCTCTGTTTGACGCCATGAAGGACGCTCTGGACGGCAAGGTCAAGGAGGTCAAAGTCTCCACCCGCCTGAAGGACCACCCCGTCTGCCTGTCCGCCGACGGCCCGCTGTCCATCGAGATGGAGAAAGTCCTCTCCAAGCAGCCCGGCAGTGAGGGCGTCAAGAGCGACAAGGTGCTGGAGCTGAACGTCAACCACCCCGTCTTCGCTGTGCTGAAAGCCGCACAGGAGGCTGGCGATACCGAGAAGCTCAAGAAGTACAGCGCTCTGCTCTATGCACAGGCACAGCTCATCGAGGGCCTGCCCGTGGATGACCCCGCCGCTTACGCCGAGGCCGTCTGCAGCCTGATGCAGTAATTTTTCCCTGTGTTCCCGGGCCGGAGGGCGCTGCTCCCTCGCCTTTCGCCTGACATCATAATTTTCTTCCCTTAACAAGAAGGCCGCGCTCCGCTGGAAAAGTAGAGCGCGGCCTTTTCTTTTGCACTGCCCGCCGCAGTAAGGTTTCTCCATATCGCGGCCCGCTCCCCCGCCGGGACGCGGCAGCGGGAAGTTTTGGCGCAGTTACACAATGCTTTTCCGGTTTTGAAAAAACTTTTGTCTCAGCTGCACCTGATTCAAGTTTTCTGCTTTGCATCCCTGCCGGAGCTGTCCGGCGGGGATTTTTTGCAACTTTTCATTGAGATGCAACAATAACACATGGTTTTTTCCATGCAAATCCTTTACTATAGGAATAGAAGCGGGCTGTATCGCCCACACGAAATAAAAAAGTATCTGTCTGTCAGGAGGAAGATTCCATGATGAAGTCCATTCCCGTATGGAAGCAGGAGCTGTCCGACGGCGTCCACGCCGCACGCCTCGCCTCCCTGTATTGCTGTTCTCCCGCTGAGACGGCCTCCGAAGCCGCCCGTTACACCGCCGTGCTGGACGGGCTGGAAAAGACCTTCGGCTCCCACGCTGAGGCCGGCCTTTACAGCGCACCGGGCCGCACCGAGATCGGCGGCAATCACACCGACCATCAGCATGGCCGGGTACTGGCCGGCAGCGTGAACATCGACATGATCGCCGCTGCAGCCCCCAACGACAAGAACCAGCTCCGCGTCCAGAGCGAGGGCTATGATCTGTGCGTCATTGATCTGAACGACCTCGAGGCCCGCAAAGAAGAAGAGAACACCACCGCCGCCCTGCTGCGCGGCGAATGCGCCGCCTTCACCCAGCGGGGCGCAAAGCTGGCCGGTCTGGATATTTACATCTCTTCCAACGTGCCGAAGGGCAGCGGCGTTTCCTCTTCTGCCGCCTTTGAGGTGCTCATCGGCGTCATCCTGAACGACTGCTTCATGACCGAGAAGGTCTCCCCCATCGCCATCGCGCAGATCGGCCAGTGGGCTGAGAACGTCTACTTCGGCAAGCCCTGCGGTCTGATGGACCAGATGGCTTCCAGCGTGGGCAACATCATCACCATCGACTTCGCCAGCCCCGCAAAGCCCGTGGTAGAGCCTGTGGCTGTGGACTTCTCCAAGGCTGGTCTGGCCCTCTGCATCCTCGACTCCGGCGCAGACCACGCCGATCTGACCGACGAGTACGCCGCCATCCCGGCTGAGTGCCGCGCCGTGGCCGCTGTCTGCGGCGGTGAGGTGCTGCGGGATGTGCCGTTCGAGACCTTCCTTGCAAAGCTGCCCGAGTGCCGCAGGCAGTGCGGCGACCGCGCCGTTCTCCGCGCCTTCCACGTCTACGCCGACAACGACCGTGTGGCAAAGCAGGTGGCCGCACTCCACGATGGCGACTTCGACACCTTCCTCTGCCTCGTGAACGAGTCCGGCCGCAGCAGCTGGGAGTATCTGCAGAACGTCATCCCCGCAGGCTACAAGGAGCATCAGGAAGTGGGCGTGACCATCGCAGCCGCCAAACATCTGCTGGGCAATAAGGGCGCTGTCCGCGTCCACGGCGGCGGTTTCGCCGGCACGGTGCAGGCTTTCGTGCCTGTGGAGATGCTGGACGAGTTCAAGGCCGGTATGGAAGCCATCCTCGGCGAGGGCCGCTGCCACGTCCTGTCCATCCGTCCGGAGGGAGGTGCTGTCCTGTGATCTCCACTGCCATCCAGCAGCTCGTCAACTACGGTCTGGACACCGGCCTCATCCTGCCTGACGACGAGATCTACATCCGCAACCAGCTGCTCATGACCATGCAGCTCGACAGCTTCACGGAGCCGGAGGGCGACGTCTGCTACGCCGACCTCGAGAGCATTCTGAAAACGCTGGTGGACGATGCCGTCGCCCGGGGCGTCTGCGACGACAGCCCCACGGCCCGCGACCTCTTCGACACCCGGCTCATGGGTGTGCTGACGCCCCGCCCCAGCATCGTCCGCGCCAACTTCGAAGAGCGGTACGAGACCGACGGCCCCCAGGCCGCCACCGACTGGTTCTACAAGTTCAGCCAGGACACCGATTACATCCGCCGCTACCGCATCAAGCGGGACGTCAAGTGGGTGACCAAGACCCCCTACGGCGACCTCGACATCACCATCAACCTGTCGAAGCCCGAAAAAGACCCCAAAGCCATCGCAGCCGCAAAGCTGGCTCCTCAGAGCGCCTACCCCAAGTGCCAGCTCTGCGTGGAGAACGAGGGCTATGCCGGTCGGCTGAACCATCCCGCCCGGGAAAATCACCGCATCATCCCGCTGACCATCAACGACAGTGCGTGGAATTTCCAGTACAGCCCCTATGTCTACTACAATGAGCACTGCATCGTCTTTAACAGCCAGCACACCCCCATGAAGATCGAGCGTGCCACCTTCCGCAAGCTGCTGGACTTCGTGGCCCTCTTCCCCCACTACTTCGTGGGCAGCAACGCCGACCTGCCCATCGTGGGCGGCAGCATCCTGAGCCACGACCACTTCCAGGGCGGCCACTACGAGTTCGCCATGGCCAAAGCGCCCATCGAGAAGAAGTGGGTCTTCCCCGGCTTTGAGGACGTGGACGCCGGCATCGTCCACTGGCCCATGAGCTGCATCCGCCTCACCTGTGCCGACGACGAACGCCTTGTGGAGCTGGCCGATCAGATTTTGACCGCATGGCGGGGCTACACCGACGAGAGCTGCTTTGTCTACGCCGAGACCGACGGCGAACCCCACAACACCATCACCCCCATCGCCCGGATGCGGGACGGCAAGTTCCAGCTGGATCTGGTGCTGCGCAACAACATCACCACGCCGGAGCATCCGCTGGGCGTCTATCACCCCCACGCAAAGCTCCACCACATCAAAAAGGAGAACATCGGCCTCATCGAGGTCATGGGTCTGGCCGTTCTGCCCAGCCGCCTGAAGCAGGAGCTCTTTGACCTGGCCGACCTGCTGGTGGCCCGGGCTCCCACCGCCGGGTACCCCGAGGCCCTGCAGAAGCACGCGGAGTGGGCTCAGGACATCCTGGACCGCCACCCCGAGCTGAACGCCGACAACGTCCATCTGATCCTGCAGGACGAGGTGGGCCATGTGTTTGAGCAGGTGCTGGTGGATGCCGGCGTCTACAAGCTGGACGAGGCTGGCCGTGCCGGTTTTGTCCGTTTCCTGGAAAGCGTAAAATAATTTGCTCTTCCGACCCGCCGGCTCCTGCCGGCGGGTCTTATTGATGATCCATGGAGGATACCACCATGCCCTACACTCTGGAAGTTTGCGTGGACAGCACCGCCAGCGCCCTTGCGGCCATGCAGGGCGGCGCCCACCGGCTGGAGCTCTGCGCCGATCTGGTCATTGGCGGCACCACCCCCAGCCTGGCCCTGCTGCAGCAGGTAAAAGCCGAGACCGGCCTGCCGGTGCGGGCTCTGCTGCGGCCCCGCTTTGGGGATTTCTGCTACGACCGCTGGGAGCTGGCCCAGATGGCCCAGTCTGCTGCCCGGCTGGTGGAGGCCGGGGCCGACGGCATCGTTACCGGGGTGCTGACCCCGGAGGGGGATGTGGATGTGGAGGCCCTGCAGCCCATCTATGCCGCCGCCCGGGCGGCGGCCCAAAGAGCAGGCCGCCCGGTGGCCTGCACCCTCCACCGGGCCTTTGACGTCTGCCGGGACCCCTTTGCCGCACTGGAGGCTGCCCGGGCTCTGGGCCTTTCCACCATCCTTACCAGCGGCCAGGCTCCCAGCGCCCCGGAGGGGGCCGCTCTGCTGAAGCGGCTGGTAGAGGCCGCCGGGCCGGAGCTGGAGATCCTTGTGGGGGCCGGTGTGACCCCCGAGAACCTGCCCGCCCTTGCCGCCGCCACCGGGGCCCGGGCCTTCCATCTCTCAGGCAAGCGGGTGCTGGACAGCCGGATGACCTTCCGCCGGGAGGGGGTGCCCATGGGCCTGCCGGGCTTTTCGGAGTTTGCGCTCTGGCAGACCGATGCCGGGGTCATCCGCCGGGCCCGCAGCGCTCTGGACAGCCTGTAACGGGATATAACGCATAAGACCGGGCCGCTGCACAGCTTTTTGTGCAGCGGCCCGGTCTTGCTGTTCTGTTTTTACTGCCGGCCAAGCTGCCAGAACGCAACGGCGCTGGCGGCAGCGACATTCAGCGAATCCACGCCGTGGGACATGGGGATCTTGACCGTGTAGTCGCAGGAAGCGATGGTGCCGGCGGCGAGGCCGTCGCCCTCCGTGCCAAGCACGATGGCAAGCTTCGGCTCTTTTGCAAGCTGCTCGTCGTCGATGCTCACCGAGCGGTCGCTGAGGGCCATCGCGGCGGTCTTGAAGCCGAGGGAGTGGAGGATGTCCATCCCCTTCTCCGGCCAGTCTGCCGGGGTCTCGCCCAGCTGCCCCCAGGGCACCTGGAACACCGTACCCATGCTGACGCGGACGGCGCGGCGGCAGAGCGGGTCGCAGCAGGAAGGGTTGATGAGGACAGCGTCCATGTTCAGTGCCGCCGCCGAGCGGAAGATGGCGCCCACATTGGTGGAGTCCACGATGCCCTCCAGCACGGCCACCCGGCGGGCGTTTTTGCAGAGCTCTTCCACCGGGCGGGGTGCCGGGCGGTGGAAGGCGCAGAGGACACCCCGGGTCAGCTCAAAGCCGGTGAGCTCTGCCAGCATCTCCCGATCTGCCGTGTACACCGGCGCGTCGCCGCAGCGGCTCAGGATGCCCGCTGCCGGGCCGGTGATCTGCTTGCGCTCCATCAGCAGGGACACGGGCTTGTAGCCTGCGTCCAGCGCCCGGTCGATGACCTTGGGGCTCTCGGCGATGAAGATGCCTTTCTCCGGCTCGAGGCGATTGCGCAGCTGGTTCTGGGTCAGCCGGGCATAAGGGTCCAGCTCCGGCGCGTGGAAATCCGTGATCTCGATGATATTGGGCATACAGAAAGCCCCTCCTTCTCCTGAAAAGCTGTTTTTTGTGTATTATACCATGAACACAGTGAAATGGTATCATTGCGCATCCAAAGCCGGTTGCCGTGCAACTCCGCAGGAGCAAGCGGCGAGGCGCTGCGCATAAAACTAGAATATCGCGTTAGCGATATTCTACCACAGTCTGCGCCGCATTGCAAAACAAAGCGCATCCCGCGATACCCGCCCGGAATCGTCATTATCTATAAAAAATATAGCGCAGTTTTTGACAAAACGCCGGTTTTGCGTTATAGTATGGCATGGAATTATTTTCTGGATAGAAGGAGGAGCTTTTATGCCATCTCTCAAACCTCACGGACAGATGTCCGAAGCCTTTATCACCGCTCTGTTTCTCTCCGTCTCGGGCGGCTTACAGGATGTTTATACCTATTTATACCGCGGCAAGGTCTTCGCCAACGCCCAGACCGGCAACATCGTGCTGATGGCCGTCAAGCTGTTTGCGGGCGAGTGGGGCGAGGCACTGCGCTACCTGATGCCCCTTTGCGCCTTTGCGCTGGGCATTTTTGTGGCCGAGTTCATCCGCCTCAAGCTCAAGCGGATGCAGTGGCTCCACTGGCGTCAGCTGGTGGTGCTGTTCGAGATCCTGCTGCTCTTCGTCGTGGGCTTTTTGCCGCAGGAGCTGAATCTGCTGGCCAACTCCCTCGTTTCCTTCTCCTGCGCCATGCAGGTACAATCCTTCCGCAAGGTGAACGGCTATGCCTTCGCCAGCACCATGTGCATCGGCAATCTGCGCAGCGGCATGGATTCCCTCTGCGCATGGCTGGTGGGCGGCAGCACCAAAGCCTTCGGCAAGGCGCTTCACTACTTCGCCATCATCTTCCTGTTCGCGCTGGGTGCCGGCCTCGGCAGCCTTGCACTGGCCCCCATGGGCAGCCGGGCCATCTGGCTGTCCTGCCTGCTGCTCTTCATCAGCTTCTGCCTGATGTTCCTGAAAGAGGACATTGAGGAGCTGGAAGAATTTGAGCATCTGGAGCACGAGGAAGCCCTTAAAAAATAATTGCGCCGAGGCCCGTCGTATGCTATACTATAGAGTGTTTGTGTGATACTTCGGCCCGCCGCACCACCGACGTGCCGGAGATGAAGTTGTAAGATCAGGAAGAGGAGCATTCCATGAAAAAAGGCTTTGACAACGCGAAATATCTTCAGATGCAGTCCCAGCACATCCGGGAGCGCATCGCACAGTTCGACAACAAGCTCTACCTCGAGTTTGGCGGCAAGCTGTTCGACGACTACCACGCCTCCCGCGTGCTGCCGGGCTTTGAGCCGGACTCCAAGCTGCAGATGCTGCTGCAGCTCAAGGAGCAGGCCGAGATCGTCATCGTTATCAGCGCGCAGGACATCATCAGCAGCAAGGTTCGCGGCGACTACGGCATCACCTACGACCTCGACGTTCTCCGCCTCATCGACGCCTTCCAGGGCATGGGCCTGTTCGTGGGCAGCGTCTGCGTGACCATGTACACCGCCGCCCCCGAGGTCGAAGCCTTTGAGCACAAGCTGAACAGCGTGGGCGTGCGCACCTTCCGCCACTATAAGATCCCCGGCTACCCCAACGACGTGGCCCGCATCGTCAGCGACGAGGGCTACGGCAAGAACGACTACATCGAGACCCAGCGTCCCCTCGTCGTCATCACGGCCCCCGGCCCCGGCAGCGGCAAGATGGCCACCTGCCTGTCCCAGCTCTACCACGAGCACAAGCGGGGCGTCAAGGCCGGTTACGCCAAGTTTGAGACCTTCCCCATCTGGAACCTGCCCCTCAAGCACCCGGTCAACCTCGCCTACGAGGCCGCTACCGCCGACCTGAACGACGTGAACATGATCGACCCCTTCCATCTGGAGGCCTACGGCGTCACCACCGTCAACTACAACCGCGACATCGAGATCTTCCCGGTGGTCAACGCGATGTTCGAGCTCATCGCAGGCAAGAGCCCCTACAAGTCCCCCACGGACATGGGCGTGAACATGGCCGGCAACTGCATCGTGGACGACGAAGCCTGCCGCGAGGCCTCCCGCAACGAGATCATCCGCCGCTACTTCAAGGCCCTCTGTGACCAGAAGACCGGCAAGAATGTCGAAAACGAGCTGTTCAAACTTGAGCTGCTGCTGAATCAGGCCGGTCTGGCTGTCGGCGACCGTGCCGTGGAAAAGCAGGCTCACGCCGTGGCCGAGCGCACCGGCGGCGCACCCGCTGCCGCCATCGAGCTGCCGGACGGCACCGTCGTCACCGGCAAGAACGGTCCCCTGCTGGGCGCAGCCTCTTCTGCCCTGCTCAATGCCCTCAAGAAGCTGGCCGGCATCGACCATGAGATCGACCTGGTCTCTGCCCGCGCCATCGAGCCCATCCAGACCCTCAAGACCAACTACCTCGGCAGCCGGAATCCCCGCCTGCACACCGATGAGATCCTGATCGCGCTGTCCAGCTCTGCCGCCGAGAATGAGACGGCTGCTGTCGCTCTGCAGCAGCTCTCCAAGCTCAAGGGCTGTGATATGCACTCCACGGTCATCCTGTCCAGTGTGGATACGGACACCATCAAGCGTCTGGGGATGTACCTCACCTGCGAGCCCGCCTATGAGCAGGAAGACCGCAAGTATCACAAGAAATAAGCGCTCCGGCGCATAAGAAAAGCCGCACAGTACAGCGAAAAGCTGTACCGTGCGGCTTCTTTGTTTCTTCTGTAGTCTCTCAGACGTGAGACAGGCTGGGCGCCCCGCCCGCGATCTCCTCGGCGGTCAGGAGCTTCGCCTCGGCAGGGGCGTTCAGACGCTCCTTTGCTACGGCCAGCATCAGTTTGATGCGGTTCTCCTGATTGACTCTGGTGGCGCTGGGGTCGTAGTCGATGGGGGTGATGTTGGCGCCGGGGTACATCGCGCGGATCTTGTTTACCATGCCCTTGCCCACGATGTGGTTCGGCAGGCAGCCAAAAGGCTGTGCGCAGACGATGTTGCCGTAACCGCCCTGTACCAGCTCGATCATCTCAGCCGTCAGCAACCAGCCCTCGCCCATCTTGGCACCCAGCGAGATGACCCCCTCGGGCTTTTCCACCAGCTCCTTGAAGGGGCCGGGGGCGTAGAACCCGGCGTCGGCCTCGGCCTTGAGCATGGAGCGCTCCACGCTGTCCAGCCAGTTGAGCAGCTGGTCGGTACCCATCTTCATGGCCAGCTTGCCGCCGTAGAGGACATGGTCCTCGCCCATGTTGAAGATGCAGTACTGCACGAAGCCCATCAGACCCGGGAAGTTGACCTCGCAGTCCTGGCTCTCGAGGAACTTCTGCAGGTCGTTGTTGCCCAGCGGGCTGTACTTGACGTAAATTTCGCCCACGACGCCGACTTTGACCTTCGGCACACGGGTGACGGGAATGGACTTAAAGTCCTTTGCGATGAGGGGGAAGGTGTGCTTCATCTCGCGGGAGGTGAAGCCCTTGCCCGCCAGCAGTACACGGCCCAGACGCTGGACCCAGAGGTCTACCATCTTATCGGCAGCGCCCTTCTCGTTCTCATACGGAGCGACCTGATTGCGCAGGGCGCAGAGCATATCGCCGTAGAACACGCTGGCGATGGCCCGGCGGGCCAGAGGCAGAGTCATCTGGAAGCCGCTGTCCTTCTCGAGGCCCGAGAAGTTCAGGCTGGCCACCGGGATGTTCGGATAGCCTGCCTTGACCAGCGCCTTGCGGAGCAGGTGGATGTAGTTGGAGGCACGGCAGCCGCCGCCCGTCTGGGTGATGAGCAGGGCCGTGTGCTCGAGGTCGTACTTGCCGCTGTTCAGCGCATCGAGGAACTGGCCAATGACCAGCAGTGCCGGATAGCAGGTGTCGTTGTGGACATATTTCAGGCCCAGCTGCGCCACAGCGCTGCCGCAGTTGCCCAGGATCTCGCACTTGTAGCCGTCGTAGCGCAGGGCGTATTCCAGCAGGCGGAACTGGGTGATGGCCATGTTGGGGATGAGGATGGTGTGAGTTTTCTTCATCTCCGGGGTGAATTTGGGGTAATTGTATTCCATAGGTTCCTCCTATGTTACTTCTTATCTTCGTCTCGCTCATCCAGTGCGGCGAACAGGCTGCGCAGGCGGATATTGACAGCGCCCAGGTTTGTGATCTCGTCAATTTTCAGCTGGGTGTAGAGCTTGCCGCCCTCCTGCAGGATCTCGCGGGTCTCATCGGTGGTGATGGCATCCACGCCGCAGCCGAAGGACACCAGCTGCACCAGATCCATATCCTTCTGGGTGGTGCAGTACTTGGCGGCGGCATAGAGGCGGCTGTGGTAGGTCCACTGGTTCAGCACGCTGGTGGGGAACTTCTCCACGCGGTTGGAGATGCTGTCCTCGGTGACCACCGCCGCGCCGTGGCGGGTGATGAGGTGGTCGATGCCGTGGTTGATCTCCGGGTCCACATGGTAGGGGCGTCCGGCCAGCACGATGATCCGCCTGCCCTGACGGCGGGCCTCATCTATGATCTCGCTGCCCTTGACCCGGATCTGTGCCATGTGGGCTTCATATTCAGCGTAGGCAGCGTTGGCAGCCTCCTGCACTTCCTTCTCGGAGATGCCGCCGAAATACTTGGGCAGCACGTCCTTCGCCATCTTGTGGACGAAATCCTTCGGACGGTGGATGCCGACGTAGTCGTAGATGAACTTCTGGCCTTCCAGCTCGGGGCAGTTGCCGGCGAGGACTTCGGGATAGTAGGCCACGACGGGGCAGTTGTAGTGGTTGTCGCCCAGACCCTCGTCGATGTTGTAGGTCAGGCAGGGGTAGAAGATGGCGTCCAGATGCATCTGGGTCAGGGCCTTGATGTGGCCGTGGCTGAGCTTGGCCGGGAAGCAGGCGGTGTCGCTGGGGATGGTAGCCTGACCGGCCAGATAGAGACCGCGGCTGGACACCGGGCTGGTGTGGACGGCAAAGCCCAGCTTGGTCCAGAAGGCGTACCAGAACGGCAGCAGCTCGTACATATTCAGGCAGAGCGGGATGCCGATGGAGCCGCGCTTACCGGCCACGGGCTTATAGCTGGCCAGAAGCTGCTGCTTGTAGGCGTAAAGGTTGAGGCTGTTGTCCTCGCTCTTGCCGGTGACGGGCTTGTCGCAGCGGTTGCCGGAAATGAACTTGCGGCCATCGGCAAAGGTGTTGACGGTGAGCTGGCAGTGGTTGCCGCAGCCGCCGCACTTGACGCTGACGACTTTCTGGTCGAAGTTCTCCAGCTCTTCCTCGCTCATCATGGCGGAGGTGGTCTGGCCGTTCTTGCGGCACTGGCGCAGGCCGAAGAGGGCCGCACCGTAAGCGCCCATCAGACCGGCGATGTCGGGGCGGATGACCTCGACGCCCATCTCCTTCTCGAAGGCGCGGAGGACGGCCTCATTGTAGAAGGTACCGCCCTGCACGACGATCTTCCGGCCCAGCTCTTCGGGGCTGGACGCACGGATGACCTTGTACAGCGCGTTCTTGACGACGCTGATGGACAGGCCCGCCGAGATATTCTCGATGGACGCGCCGTCCTTCTGGGCCTGCTTGACCGAGCTGTTCATAAAGACGGTGCAGCGGCTGCCCAGATCCACGGGGCGGTCGGCGAAGAGGCCGAGGGCCGCGAACTCCTTGACGTCGTAGCCCAGTGCCTGCGCGAAGGTCTGCAAAAAGCTGCCGCAGCCGGAAGAGCAGGCTTCGTTCAGGAAGATGTTGCTGATGGCACCATCTTCGATCTTGAAGCACTTCATGTCCTGGCCGCCGATGTCGATGATGAAGTCCACATCCGGCATGAAGTATTTTGCTGCCGTGAAGTGGGCCACGGTCTCCACGAGGCCGAAGTCGCAGCGGAAGGCGTTCTTGACCAGCTCTTCGCCGTAGCCGGTGGTGGTCACGCTGGCCACCTTGAGGCCGGGGTGCTCTTTATAGAGTTTCAGCAGCTGCTGCCGGATAAGGGGCAGCGGGTTGCCGAGGTTCGGCTGATAGTTGGTGTAGAGGATCTGGCTCTGCTCGTCCACGACCACCAGCTTGACGGTGGTGGAGCCGGAGTCGATGCCGATATGCACCGGGCCGCACTGGGCGCCGAACGCCACCCGCGGCACGCTGTGGGACATATGGCGGGCATGGAATGCCTCGTACTCTTCCTTGTTGGCGAAAAGGGGCGGCTCGCTGGCGTAGGTCGCCGTGGCGGCGTACTCATCCAGCGCAGCGGCCACGTCCGAGAGGACGAACTCCTTGTCGGCGTAGAGGGCAGCGCCCAGCGCAACGTAGAGCAGGCTGTTCTCGGGGCAGGTACCGGTGACGCCCAGTGCCTCGTCGAAGCTCTTGCGCAGCACGGTGCTGAAGGTCAGCGGACCGCCCAGATAGAGGATATTGCCCTGGATGGGACGTCCCTGTGCCAGACCGGCGATGGTCTGGTTGACCACGGCCTTGTAGATGCTGGCCGCGATGTCCTCGGTCTTTGCGCCCTGATTGATGAGGGGCTGCACATCGCTCTTGGCGAAAACGCCGCAGCGGGATGCGATGGTGTATGTACGGGTGGCCTGTTCGGCCGCCTTGTTCATCTCATCGGCACCCATCTTGAGCAGCGTCGCCATCTGGTCGATGAAAGCGCCCGTGCCGCCGGCGCAGCTGCCGTTCATGCGGACTTCGGTGCCGTTGGTCAGGAACAGGATCTTTGCATCCTCACCGCCCAGCTCGATGACGCAGTCCGTCGCAGGGACGAACTTTTTGACCGCCACGCGGGTGGAGAACACCTCCTGCACGAAAGGCACGCCGCAGCTGTCGGCCAGGCCCATGCCGGCGGAGCCGGAGATGCTGAGCAGCGCTTTCCGGCCATGCAGCTGCTCTGCGTCGATGCGGCGCAGCAGCTCCTGCGCCTTTTCCAGAATGTGGCTGTAGTGGCGCTCATACGTCGAATATAAAAGGGTATCGTTTTCATCCAGCACCACGCATTTGATGGTAGTGCTGCCGATGTCAAGACCTACTCTCACAGTTGTTTTTCCTCCTGAAGGACAATGCACTCTCCCTCTGCACACAGGGCTCTCCGGCCCGGGCAGAAGTTGTTTGCTAACGAATCAAATTTCAGACTCGCATACACGGGTATTATAAACCAAATCCGGCTGACAATCAATCATTCGGGATTATTTTACACCTTAAAAACAGTAAAATCACCTTTCAAAGTTAAACATTTTGTTAATTTCGCAAACTTTTCTGTGAATTTCGGGCTGTTTCTACTAAGATTCTTTACCGTCTGTCAATTTTTCCGCTTTCTTCTCTGTCCCGCACACAAAGCAAAGGCATCTGCGCTGCGCCGTCCCGGCCGCATTGCAGATGCCTTTTTGTCTCGTTCAATATCTCCGCAGCAGAAGGATCTCCTGTGCCGCCCGGCTTGCGAACCGCGCTGCGCGGATGTCGTTCTCCTCGCCGGAGTGGAGTTCCATTTCCGGCGGGATGTCCTCGCAGGAGGCCAGTGGGAACACCACCTGCGCCCGGGTGCCGCCGCCCGGCCGGGCCGTCAGCGTCAGCTTCCAGCCTGCACGGCGGCAGATGAGCTTGCAGATGCGGAGGCCCAGCTTTGCGCCGCTGAGGAAGCGGCGGTTGTTCTCGATGGGGTCTTCCTCCATCAGGCCGTAGCCGTTATCTTCTACCCGGAGCGCGACGCCCGTCTTTTTCTGTTTCAGGCTCACCCACACCCTGCCGCCTGCATCGCAGGCCCGCAGCGCGTTGGAGATGAGGTGGAGCAGCAGCTGTTCGGCCTCATCGGGGACGCCCATGACGGCGCAGTGCTCGATGCCCCCGCTCTCCGCCGTGAGCGTTATTTCCAGCGCCCGCTGGATGTCCGGGGCAAGACGCCCCGCCTTTTCCAACAGACCGCACAGGTCCAGAGGCTGCAGCTCGCTCAGCTCTTCATTTTCCAGCTGATAAAGTGTTATGGCATTGCGTACCGTGCGGTCCAGCCGGGCAGACTCTATCTGGATGTCTGAAAGTGCCTGCCGGGTGGGCAGGTCGGCCGACGCCAGCAGATGCATCTGCAGATACTCCCGGTTCTGGTCGATGATGCCAAGGGCATGGAAGCACACATCCCCAAACTCCTCCTGAGGGGAGACTCCTGCTCCATCGTTTCGCCTGCGCATTCTGCTCTACCTCCGCGTCGTGTGGTCAGCACCTCACTGCTGACTCAGTCTACTTTCCAGCGCATAAAGCAGGCGGCCGATGGTCACCTTCCTGCGCTCTAAGCCATACTCTTTTCGAAAATCCCGCCATGTCTGGGTACCGGTCTCGTCCAGCGTCTCCAGCAGCCGCCGGAGGGCGCTGTCCACAGCCGCCACGGTGAGACCGTATTCCTCCGCCACCGGCCCTAATATCTCCTTGCGGATGGCCAGACGGTGGTCGGAGCCCATCATCACCCGAAGCGCACCGGTCAGGTAGCGCTTGTTGGCGTCGCAGGTGCTCACGCCCCAGCTGAGATAGATGCGCTCGCAGCGCTTTTCCAGGCTCTCCGCCGGGCGGTGGGCTGGGGCGCGCAGCTCCTGCAGCATATCTTCCAGTGTGGCCTGACGGATGAGGTAGCATGCATCCTCCTGACTCAGGCTCTCCACCGCCGACTTCTCGTTGCGTCCGTCGTCCCGCAGAAGCACCAGAGGCTTGCGGGCAAGGCCGCGTATCCTGGGCAGAAACTGGATGCTGTCCATGTCCTCCAGTCTGCCGCCCAGCACCAGAACGTCCACATCGCCCTGCTCGAGCCGTTCCAGCAGCGGCCGGCTGCTGCGGTAGCCCGTGCAGCGGATGGCCGGGTTGCGCTCCTCGAGATAGCGTGTCCATACCCGCATCTCTCTGGGGTCATAGCTGGCCAGCGCTACGCGCCATATGACGTCCTGTTCCTCATAGCTCACACGACGCGCCTCCCTTCCTGCAGGCGTTCTGCCTGCTTCGCCTGCGGATACCAGCAGGAAATAACATCCTGCCACAGCTCCGGCTGGACCGAATTCTCATACAAAAACTGCAGCAGCCGTCCGCACTCCTCTTCCGGGGCCGGGACCCATGTACGGGCTGTGTCTGCCGGGTCGTCCGGAGCCTTTGTCCGGCTCACGGTCAGCCAGCAGCCCTGTCCCTCCGTCTCCAGAGAACAGGCAAGGGTATACGCCTCCTGATACGGTTCCAGCGTCGAAAATCTCCTCACCAACGGGGTATCCTGTTTCATTCTGCATCCTCCTCGCCCCATCTGTCCGGCCCTTCCACTTATGCCGGACAAATTACTTTATACGATACTGTATAAAATTGTATGGAGCGTCGAAAGGAGTTACAACGACAAATTTGCGTCAGTTTTCGTCGAATTTTGGAACACTGAAGATATTAACATGGATACTGTCTCAAGAATACCATCAACCGCTCCAAAAATCAAGACACATCTGCCGCATTCTCCTGATTTGGGACGCTTTTCCGCGCAGGATGCAGCGCTTTTCCATCCTTCGGCAGAAAACACAGAACTTGGCACCCGTTACGACATAAATTGTTCATATTCTTCTGATAAAATCAAGCAGATACTATGTTTCCCTCTCCGTCCACAAATGCCGGGCGGAATAGGCCAGCAGACACTTCCCCGTTCTGCTGCCGGAAAGGCAGGCCAATGCTTCAGCTTATCAATATCGAAAAGAAATACACCACCGGCGATCTGACACAGGCAGCGCTCAACGGGGTCAGCCTCAACCTGCGCGACAGCGAATTTGTCGCCATCCTCGGCCCCAGCGGCTCGGGCAAGACCACGCTGCTCAACATCATCGGCGGCCTCGACCGCTACGACAGCGGCGAGCTCATCATCAACGGCATCTCCACCCGCCGCTACACCGACCGGGACTGGGACTCCTACCGCAACCACACCGTCGGCTTCGTGTTCCAGAGCTATAACCTCATCCCCCACCAGACCGTCCTCGCCAATGTCGAACTGGCCCTGACCATCTCGGGCGTGTCGGGCGCTGAGCGCCGCCGCCGTGCCGCCGAGGCGCTGCGGCAGGTGGGCCTCGGGGACCAGCTCCACAAGCGCCCCACCGAGATGTCGGGCGGCCAGATGCAGCGCGTGGCCATCGCCCGCGCCCTCGTCAACAACCCCGACATCCTGCTGGCCGACGAGCCCACCGGCGCACTGGACAGCGAGACGAGCATCCAGGTCATGGAGCTGCTGAAGGATGTGGCAAAAGACCGCCTCGTGGTCATGGTCACGCACAACCCCGAACTGGCGGAGCAGTATGCCAACCGCATCGTCCGTCTGCGGGACGGCGCTGTCACCGACGATACCCGCCCCTTCGAGCCGGACGACACAAAGCTTGCTCCTCCCATCCATAAGAACATGGGCCGTTCGTCCATGTCGTGGCTCACCTCGCTGGCCCTGAGCTTCAACAACCTGCGCACCAAAAAGGCCCGCACCCTGCTCACAGCCTTTGCGGGCAGCATCGGCATCATCGGCATCGCCCTCATCATCTCGCTGTCCACCGGCGTCAATGCCTACATCGCCGACATGGAGCGCTCCACTCTGAGCGAATACCCGCTTCAGATCCTGAGCAGCGGCGTGGACATCACGAGCTTTCTGTCCTCGGGCAGCAGCGGCGGCACCACAGCCACCGGCCTGCCCACCGACGAGGACGGCAAAAAGGACACCTCCGGCGGCGTGGAGGGAATGGTCTCGGTCCGCCAGCTCATCACCAAGATGGTGTCGGGCCTGACGTCCAACGACCTCACTTCCTTAAAGAAATATCTCGACAGCGACGAGTCCACCATTGCGGATGACGCCACCTCCATCGAGTATTCCTACAGCGTCTCGCCCCAGATCTACCGGCAGGACGCCGACGGCAGTGTGCATCAGGTCAACCCGGACTCCACCCTCTCGATGCTGGGTCTGGGAAGCTCGGGTTCCGGCTCCACCTCTGTCACCAGCAGCCTGATGAACAGCATGGGCAGCAACACCAGTGTTTTCTATCAGCTGCCCGCCAACAGCGACCTTTATAAGTCCCAGTACGAAGTCAAGGCCGGCCGCTGGCCCGAAAAGCCCACCGAATGTGTCGCCGTGCTGAGCAAATACGGCACTGTGACCGACTACGCCCTCTACTCCATGGGTCTGCGGGACTCCGCCGAGCTGGACAAGATGATCCAGCAGTTCGCCCAGAACCAGAACGTCGATGTCCCCAGCGACTTCCGCACCTACAGCTACGACGAGCTGATGGGCCTGAAGTTCAAGCTGGTGAACAGCGCCGACACCTACGTCTACGACGACACCTACGGCATCTGGAAGAGCAAGGCCGACGACAAGGACTATATGAAGCAGCTGGTGGAGAACGGCGAGGACATCACCATCGTGGGCATCGTCCAGCCGGACTACACCGCCTCCGCTTCCATGCTCACCTCCGGCATCGCCTACCCCGCCTCCCTGACCGAGAAGGTCATGAAAGACGCTGCCGACAGCGACATCGTGAAACAGCAGATGGCCGACCCCGCCACCAACGTCCTCACCGGCGAGAGCTTCGGCAAGGCCGAGAGCCTCCGCGACTTCGATTTGACCAGCCTCTTCTCCATCGACACCAACGCCCTCAAGAATGCCTTCTCTTTTGATGCCAACGCCCTCGACTTCGATTTGAACGGTGCCTTCGACCTCAGCAGCGGCAGTTTCGATTTGAGCAGCCTCATCGACTTCTCGGATTTTTCCCTCGACATCGACGAGCTGCCCGACATCGACCTCAGCGACGCCTTTGCAGAGCTGGACCTCTCCGTCTCGCCGGAGGCTCTGCAGGAGCTCGTGCAAAAGATCTTCAAGGACTATAAAAAGTATATCATCGGCAACGGCATCCTCAACTTCAAGAAGTGGAGCTTCTCTGCCTACCTCAAGACCGAGCGGTTCCAGAAGCTGATGGCCGAGTCCATGAAAGACCTCGTTGACCCGGACAAGCTGCAGGGCCAGCTCTCGAGCGCTCTGCAGACCACCATCCAGACCGTGATGGAGACCTACTCCGACCAGATCACAGAGGTGCTGAAAAGCCAGCTGGACGCTGCCATCCAGAAGGGCATCGTCACCTTCCAGGATCAGATACAGTCCCAGCTCAAGACGGCCATCCAGCAGAACATCGGCAAGCTGAGCAGCCAGATGGAGAGCGCCATCAAGATCGACGCGTCGGCTTTCCAGAAGGCCATCCAGCTCAACATGACCGCCTCCGAGCTGACCGAGCTGATGCGCTCCACCCTCCGCTCCTCTTCCGCCACCTATGAAGCCAACCTGACGGCCTTCGGCTACGCGGACGAGGCCGCCCCCAGCCAGATCAAGATCTATCCGAAGGACTTCGCCAGCAAGGCCATCATCCTGGAAAAGCTGGATGCCTACAACGCCGGGATGTCTGCAAAGGGTGAAGACGAAAAAATGGTGCAGTACACCGACCTCGTGGGTACCCTGATGACCAGCGTGACCGAGATCGTGGACATGATAAGCAGCATGATGGTGGCCTTCGTCTCCATCTCGCTGGTCGTCTCCTCCATCATGATCGGCGTCATCACCTATATCAGCGTCCTCGAGCGCCGGAAGGAGATCGGCATCCTGCGCGCCATCGGCGCTTCCAAGCGGAACGTCTCCGAGGTGTTCAACGCAGAGACCTTCATCATCGGCCTCTGCTCGGGCGTCATGGGCATCGTCCTCAGCGAGATACTGCTCATCCCCGGAAACATCATCATCCAGAAAGTCTCCGGCACTTCGACCCTCGTTGCCTCCCTGCCCGTGGATGCAGCCCTCTTCCTCGTGGCACTGGCTACCCTGCTCACCATTCTGGCCGGCATCATCCCGGCCCGCGGCGCAGCCAAGTGCAACCCCGTCAAAGCCCTGCGCGCCGAGTAGACCCCAGAGATCTCATTCCCGGTATCCTTTCCGCTCCGGCGGCAGGGATACCGGGATTTTTTCGGCTCATTTTTGCTCCGGCCCGTCGGTTCAGCTTGTATCCATCCTGCATGAGAACGCGCTTTTTTGCTCTAAAAGTTACAAAAGAGTACGGTCGTCCCGGGAGATTTTGACGTGTACCGGGAATTGCCGGAAATCAATTCGCTTTTCGCTCTGCGGGCAAATCAACCTGCACAAAGGAGGGTCGATTTGTTATGCAATTCTGCCAAAAGTGTTTTGAGGTTATTGATTTATTCCACAAATTATGCCATACTATAGTCACTGAAACCGTTCCCGACATCGTTCCCGCACGATTTCAGTAAAAACCAGAACTTCGACCGAAAGAGAGGTGCTTCCCGGAATGCCGAACATGACCATCAAAGACATTGCCCGTCTGAGCGGCTGTTCCGTCAGCACCATCTCCCGCGTCATCAATGACCGGCCGGATGTGCGTCCCGAAACGAAAGAAAAGGTGCTTCAGATGATGCGGGAGTCGGGCTTCGTGCCGAACACCAACGCCCGGCAGCTGAAGATCCAGCAGTCCCGCAGCCTCGTCTTTGTGGTCAAGGGTACCCGGAACCTCTTCTTCTCGGACTTCCTCGTTCAGCTGCAGCGGGCCGCGACCCTCTACGGGTACAGCGGCATCGTCTCCTACCTGGACGAGAATGCCAACGAGATAGACGCCGCTCAAAAGATCCTGCGGGAGATAAAGCCCAAAGGCATGATATTCCTCGGCGGCAGCGTGGCGAACTTCCAGCAGGGCTTTGCGAACATCACCGTCCCCTCGGTGCTGACGACGCTGGTCTCCGACGAACTGGATTTCCCGAACCTCTCGATGGTGGGCGTGGATGACCGGGCTGCGGCCCGCACCGCCGTCTCCCACCTCATCGCGCAGGGCCACCGGAAGATCGCAGTTCTCGGCGGTCCGACCACCAGCTACCCCAGTCGGATGCGCCGCCTCGGCGCACAGGATGCCATGGAGGATGCCGGGCTCGCCTTTGACGACCGGCTCTACGGCCTGTCCAACTACGATTTCGAGTCTGCCTACCACGCCATGAACAGTCTGTTGGCCCGCCGGGCCGAGTTTACCGCCCTGTTCGCCATGAGCGATGTCATCGCTTTCGGTGCCATCCGGGCGCTGGTAAGCGCCGGGTTCCGGGTGCCGGAAGATGTATCGGTCATCGGCTTCGACGGCATCTCGATGTCCCGCTACTGTGTGCCGGTGATGACCACCATCGTCCAGCCCGGCGAGCAGATCGCGCTCCAGAGCATCGAGCTGCTGGTGCGGCAGATCGAGCATGGCGCCCCGGCCCAGAAGATCACCCTCCAGCCTGAGCTGCAGGTCGGTGAGAGCGTAAGGGCTGTCTGATTTATTTCGTCTCATTTCCGCTGCCAGGCGGAATGTGTATATCACATGATGAAGAAGGAGAACAATTATGAAAAAAATGATCTCTCGTCGTAATTTCCTGAAGGTCGCCGGCGCTTCTGCTGCCGCCCTCGGTCTGGCTGCCTGCGGTGGTTCCTCCAGCAGCACCGCTGCTTCCACCGCCAGTTCTACCGCAGCTTCTGCCGCTCCCGCAGCTGCCGGCAAGGTCTACTACCTGAACTTCAAGCCCGAGCAGGATCAGGCCTGGCAGGACCTGGCTGCTTCCTACACCAAGCAGACCGGCGTGCCTGTCACCGTCGTGACCGCCGCTTCCGGCCAGTATGAGACCACCCTGATGAGCGAGATGGAGAAGAGCGAGGCTCCTACCCTGTTCCAGGTCAACGGCCCTGTGGGTCTGGCAAACTGGAAGGACTACTGCCTTGACCTGTCCGGCAGCGATGTCTACGGCCAGCTGACCAGCGACTCCTTCGCACTGAAGGACGGCGACGCCGTTACCAGTATCGCTTACGTCATCGAGACCTACGGCATCATCTACAACAAGGAACTGCTGACCGCCGCCGGATACACTCAGGACGACATCAAGGGCTTCGATGACCTGAAGAAGGTCGCCGACGACATTCAGGCCCGCAAGGCTGAGCTGGGCGTCGATGGTGCTTTCACCTCCGCCGGCATGGACGGTTCTTCCGACTGGCGCTTCAAGACCCATCTGGCAAACCTGCCCATCTACTACGAGTACAAGGCTGACGGCATCGGCTCCACCGACGCCATCAAGGGCACCTACCTCGACAACTACAAGAAGATCTGGGACCTGTACATCACCGACTCTACCTGCGACCCCAAGCTGCTGGCTTCCAAGACCGGCAACGACGCTGTGGCTGAGTTCGTGGGCAAGAAGGCCGTCTTCTACCAGAACGGCACCTGGGCCTACAGCGATGTGAAGGATCTGGGCGACGACAATCTGGGCATGCTGCCCATCTACATCGGCGCTGAGGGCGAGGAGAATCAGGGCCTGTGCACCGGCTCTGAGAACTTCTGGTGCGTCAACAACACCTCCTCCGATGAGGACATCCAGGCTACTCTGGACTTCCTGAACTGGTGTGTCACCTCCGACGAGGGCACTTCCGCTATGGCCGATGACATGGGCTTCGTCATCCCCTTCAAGGCCGCCAAGGACTCCACCAACCCCCTCATCGCCATCGCCAACGATTACGTTGCCGCTGGCAAGACCAGCGTGGACTGGTGCTTCTCCACCATGCCTTCCGAGGAGTGGAAGAACGGCGTCGGCTCTGCACTGACTGCTTATGCAGCAGGCACCGGCAGCTGGGACGATGTGGTCACTGCCTTTGTGGACGGCTGGGCCAAGGAGTACAAGCTGGCCAACGGCTAAGCGTTCTCCTTCTTCCGCAATAGCTGGATAACGGGGAGGCGGGCGATGTGTTCGCCCGCCTCCCCTTCTTTTTCAGGAGGTATATCATGCAAAAGGCCATCAGTAAATATTGGCCGGTGTTCGTACTGCCCACCCTGCTGGCGTTCATCATCGGCTTCATCTGGCCCTTCATCTGGGGCATCTATCTTTCCTTCCAGCGTTTCACCACCGTGAGCAAGACCACCTTCGTGGGCCTGCAGAACTACATCAACGTCTTTTCGGATGAGACCTTCCTCCACGCCTTTGGGTTCACCGCTGCCTTTACGGTGGTAAGCACCGTGCTCATCAATGTGTGCGCCTTCGCCATCGCGCTGGTGCTCACCCGCGGCATCCGCGGCACCAACCTCTTCCGCACCGTCTACTTCATGCCGAACCTCATCGGCGGCATCCTGCTGGGCTACATCTGGCAGATCCTGCTCAACGGTGTGCTGGCCAACCTGCAGAAGCCTCTGCTGGCGCTGGACGCCAAGGCCGGTTTCGTCGGTCTGGTCATCCTGATGTGCTGGCAGCAGATCGGCTACATGATGATCATCTACGTTGCGGGCCTGCAGAGCGTCCCCGGCGACCTCATCGAGGCTGCGAAGATCGACGGCGCAAATGACCGTGAGATCCTGTTCAAGATCAAGATCCCGATGGTCATGCCCAGCGTCACCATCTGCACCTTCCTCACCCTGACCAACAGCTTCAAGCTGTTCGACCAGAACGTGGCCCTGACCGCCGGTGAGCCTGCCAACGCCAGTGAGATGCTGGCCCTGAACATCTACAACACCTTCTATGGCCGCTCCGGCGCTCAGTGGAAGGGCATCGGCCAGGCAAAGGCCGTGGTGTTCTTCCTCGTCGTCGTGGTCATCTCGCTCATCCAGCTCAAGTTTACCCGCTCCAAGGAGGTGCAGCAGTAATGCCGAAAGATAAAAAAATGTGGGACAACATCCTCACTGTCATCATGAGCCTGCTGTGCCTGCTCTGGATCTACCCCATCGTCCTGATCTTGCTGAACAGCCTGAAAATGGAAGGCACCTTCACCACTTCCACCGTCTTCCAGCTGCCTACGGCTGAGACCTTCGCGGGCCTTAGCAACTACATCTACGGCGTCACCAAGATGGGCTTTCTGTCCAGCCTGGGCTACAGCCTCGTCATCACCGTGTCCAGCGTGGCCCTCATCCTGCTGTGCTGCTCCATGACCGGCTGGTACCTTACCCGCGTGAACAACAAGCTGAGCAAGTTCATGAATCTGCTCATCGTCTTCTCCATGGTCGTCCCCTTCCAGATGGTCATGTTCACCCTGTCCAAGACCGCCGACACCCTCAATCTGAACACCCCCTGGAACATCTGCATCATCTATCTGGGCTTCGGTGCCGGTCTGGCCGTGTTCATGTTCACCGGCTTCATGAAGAGCGTCCCCATCGAGATCGAAGAGGCTGCCATGATCGACGGCTGCAACCCCATCCAGATCTTCTTCAAGATCGTCTTCCCCATCCTCAAGCCCACCATGATCTCCACCGCCATCCTTGAGACGATGTGGGTCTGGAACGACTACCTGCTGCCCACGCTGGTGCTGGACATCAAGAAGTACCGCACCATTCCCATGGCCATTCAGTATTTCCGCGGCGGCTATGGCCGCGTCGAGCTGGCCCCCATGATGGCCTGCATCATCATCGCCATCATCCCCATCATCATCCTTTACATGACCTGCCAGAAGTACATCATCGAGGGTGTCGTGGCAGGCGCTGTCAAGGGTTAAAACAAGGAGGTTCCAGCCATGCGTGCAAGCGGCATTCTGATGCCCGTCTTCAGCCTGCCGGGTCCTTACGGCATCGGCACGCTGGGAGATGAAGCCTTTGCCTTCGTCGATTTCCTTGCGGCTGCAAAGCAGACCTACTGGCAGATACTCCCCATCGGCCCTACGGGCTACGGGGACAGCCCCTACCAGAGCTTTTCTGCCTTTGCCGGCAACCCCTACTTTATTGATTTCCGTCTGCTGGCAGCGGACGGCCTCCTCACCGAGGCTGAGCTGCCCGCGCCCCAGCCGGTGGGTCCCGTCGATTACGGTGCGCTCTACCAGCAGCGGCCCGTGGTGCTCCATAAAGCGGCTGACCGCCTGCTGGCTTCCTCCACCCCGGCCTATGAGGCTTTCTGTGAAGCCCAGAGCGGCTGGCTCGAGGACTATGCCCTCTTCATGGCCGTCAAGGCCGAGCAGGGGCAGGCCGGTCTCGCCGACTGGCCCGACGACCTACGCACCCGGGAGCCTGCGGCCCTCGCCGCCGCCAAAAAGCGGCTGGCCGCCGAGGTGGACTACTACAAGGCCGTGCAGTTCTTCTTCTACACCCAGTGGAACGCCCTCAAGGCCTATGCCAACAGCCACGGCATCCAGCTGGTGGGCGACATCCCCATCTACGTCAGCCCCGATTCCAGCGACCTCTGGACCCACCCGGAGCTGTTCCAGACCGACGGTGCCGTCCACCTGACCAGCGTTGCCGGATGCCCGCCCGACGCCTTTGCCGCCGACGGTCAGCTCTGGGGCAACCCGCTCTACGACTGGCCCCGCCACGAGGCCGAGGACTTCCGCTGGTGGAAGCAGCGCATCAAACACGCTACTTCCATCTACGACGTCGTCCGCATCGACCATTTCCGGGGCTTCGAGAGCTACTACTCTATCCCCGCCGGGAACAAGACCGCTGCGGGCGGTCACTGGGAGAAAGGCCCTGACCGCGCCTTCATCGACGCCATCCACAAGGCGCTGGGCGAGGGCGGCATCATCGCCGAGGATCTGGGCTATCTGACCCCCGAGGTCAAGGCCATGCTGGCCGCAAGCGGCTACCCGGGCATGAAGATCATGCAGTTCGCCTTCGACAGCCGCGAGCCGGGCAACTACCTGCCCTACACCTACCCCCGCAACAGCGTGGTCTACACCGGCACCCACGACAACGTGACCGCCGAGGGCTGGCGTCAGAGCGCCAGCGCCGAGGATGTGGCCTATGCCTGCCGCTACCTGCGCTGCGCACCGGAAGACCTCACGGAGGCCATGATCTGCGCCTGCCTTTCCTGCGTGTCGGACATGGCGGTCATCCCGCTGGCCGACTGGCTCCATCTGGACGCTGAGGCCCGCATCAACACCCCCAGCACCCAGGGTGCCAACTGGCAGTGGCGGCTCACCCAGCCGCTCACCCCGGCCCTCAGCGCTCACATCGCTGAGCTGACCGCACTGTACCACCGTGTGCCGGGCGAAGAACTTTAAGCTTTCCCCATTTTTCTCCGATTCATCCTGATAGCAGCAGCGCCCTGCCTGCCGTTCCCTCACCGGACAGCAGCCGGGGCGCTGCTGTTTTCTCCGCCTTTTGCCGAAATTTTAACACAACATTTTTTCGGAGCCTTTTCCGGGGCATTCCCTTTATATTTTAGCGTTTTTCCGTCCGTTTCGCTTGATTTTTGTGCTTTGGCGTCCCAAATCCCGTTCCGATTCTGTTTCTGCGCTCTCTTGTTGTTTTTCGGCAGTTATGCTATAATCCAGATAGTTTAGTCTCCGTCTCCGGCGGAGCGTATGTGTGAAAGGAGCATTCCCCTATGGAACTTACATATCAGAGTCCGATGATGCCGGCTGCTTATGCCGTCATCTCTGCCGACGAGATGACCTACATCGACGGCGGTGCCCTTCAGATCGGTTCTTACCTCATCGAATTTCACCCCGAGAACCTCCTCACTGCCGCTGTGAACTTCACGGTCAACTTCGCCCAGCTGATGGGCAAAGCTGCCCTTACGGCGGCTGTGGGCGGTCTGCTTCTGATGCACGAGGACGGCCTGACCCTGTCCCAGTCGGTCTCCTATTACTGGGACGGCCAGAACAAGGCCGGCAAAGCTGCCACTGTGGCGGTCGGCGCTCTCGCTGGCTGGTACGGCGCAATGCAGGCTATCCAGATCTATAACACGGTCAAGTCCATCTTCATTGAGCTCAAGAATGCTTACGCCCAGACCAAGGCAAATATTGCCGCGTCCCAGCAGCAGAATGCCGGCATCACCGACCCCATCGTGGCTGCAGCTGCCTGAGTCTGTTTGATTTGACGGAGTGATAGAAAGGAGTCGTTTATGAAACGCATCCAGATGCCTTCTTCCTATGCTGTTGTAACGGACGGAGAAAAAGCCCTTCTTGGCGGCGGCGGCGCATTTCGTGACGCATGGACCTCATTTACGGACCATCTCCGTTTCACTGATTTCTTCTTTAGAGGTGGACTGCTCTCTCTCTCCATCTCGTTCATTCCGAAGCTGCTGTTCAATGTGGTCAAGGCCGGCTTCAATGCCGTGGAAGGCGTCCACACCTTCTTCTTCGGCGGCCCGAGCAAGGCTGCAGAAGACATTCAGGCCTACAAGAACGATATGAGCGCTCTGCGTGCAGACGCAAAGTCTCAGCGCGGCTGACCTTTCTAAAAAACAAAAGAATGCCCTGCGGCGGTGGACTCTCACCATGCCGCAGGGCATTCTTTTTGTGTTTTACATGACCCGCACGGCTCCCTGTTCCCGCAGCGAGAGCAGATAGCAGCAGCCCGGGCCGAACAGCGCCTCCATCGCGGCGCAGTAGCGCTTTACCAGCGCATCCGGTACAAAAGCCTGGATCGTTCCGGCAAAGCCGCCGCCCTGCATCCGCCATGCACCGCCGGTGCCTGCAAGGATGCTCTGGCTGATGGCCAGCGCCGCCGACAGCCCCTGATGCTTCGGCGAAGAAGCGCAGTAGACATTCTGGCAGCACTCAAAGGACGAGTGGCCGCTCTTCTCCGCCAGCCGGGCAAAGGCGGCAAAGTCTCCCGCCGCAAGAGCAGCTCTCTGGGCAAGGGTACGGGCATTCTCCTCAAAATAGTGGATGGCACGCAGCACGGCGCGGTCGCCGCATTGCTCCCGCAGACGGGGCAGCTCCTGCCAGAAGCGTTTCTCGTCCACCTCGCCCAGCACCTTGCCGCCCAGACAGGCCGCCACGGCTTCCATCTCGTTCCGGATGGCCGCGAACTCGCCGGTCAGCTCGCTGTGGCTGGCACGGGTATCGGTGACGCAGAGGGTCATGCCCTCGGGCAGGACGCCGTCGGCATGTATCTTCTCGATCTTCGGTGCCGTCGGGTCGGCGAAATCCGCAAAGAGCACCCCGCCCACGGCGCTGGTCAGCTGGTCCAGCAGGCCGCTGGGCTTGCCGAAGTAGGTATTCTCCGCAAACTGGCAGATGCGGGCCAGCGCAGGGGCGTCCAGGCCGCAGCCGTATTCTGTGTTGAGGATCATGGCCACGCCCATCTCAAAGGCTGCTGAGCTGGACAGTCCCGAGCCCCGCAGCACATCGCTGGCCGTGTAGGCATCGAAGCCGCCCACATCGCAGCCCTTTGCCCGGAAGCCCTCCGCGATGCCCCGGATGAGGCTGGCCGAGTGGGTGCTCTCCCCCTGCTGCGGCTCCTCTTCGGTCAAATCAATGACGTCCAGCTTGTTGAAGCCACGGGACTTGACCCGGATGAAGCCATCCTCGTTCCGGGATGCTACCGCCACAAGGTCCAGCGTGACCGCACCCGCAAGACCGTAACCGTGCTGGTGGTCGGTGTGATTGCCGCCAAGCTCTGTGCGGCCCGGGGCCGAATAGACCTGCACCTGCCGCCCCGGCCCATAGTAAAGCTCAAACTGCTCGAGGGCCGCACCATAACGGCTGCGCTGGCGGGCCAGGACCTCTTCGCTGCCGCCGTAGAGCGCGGCCAGCGCGGCGTCCCACCTCCCTGCTGCGATCTGTTCTCTGAGCTGCCTGCTGGTTGCCATCCAGAACCCCCTCCCTGCACTCTCTGCAATGTTCGGTTTGTTACCGCTATTGTAATGCATCCATTGCCATTTTGCAATTTCAACCCGCAAAAAAAGTAATTTTCGGTGTCCAGCCCAAAGAATAAGATGTACTTTTGTTGAATTTGCGGGGGCAGATGTGGTATACTCAGGCTATAGAGCCAACAGGCAGGAGGGAACCGCAATGGCAGACGTCTACAAGCAGTCGTTCAAGCAGAACTACACCAACAACATCGAGCTGTCCATCTTCAACTGCGGTCTGGAGCGCTGTGCTCCGGGGCAGACCTGGGGTCCCGGCATCCGAGACCACTACCTTATCCATCTGGTCGTCTCGGGCAAGGGCGTGTTCGAGGTCGGCGGGCGCACCTATGAGGTCGTGCCGGGCGATCTGTTCTTTGCCCGCCCCAGCCAGCTCATCCGCTATACTGCCGACGAGGCCCAGCCGTGGGAGTATAGCTGGGTCGGCTTCAACGGTGCCTGCGCCCACAAGCTTGCGGCGCAGCTGCCTTTCACCGACGCTTCCCCCGTCCACCACACCCAGGACCTGGAGGGGATGCGGGCGGCTCTGAGCAGCATCTACTCGTCCCGCGGCCTGCAGCCCCAGGACGAGGCCGCGATGGTGGGCTACCTCTACCTGTTCATCGCCGCCCTGATGCGGGAGACCAGCGAGAGCCGCCCCCACAGCACCTCTTCTTCCAGCCAGTATGTCCTGAACGCCATCAAGTACATCCAGTTCAACTACTCCCACGACATCTCCATCGACGATGTCGCCAAGAGCGTCGGCGTCTCCCGGAGCCATCTGTACCGGGTGTTCATGCTCAATGTGGGCAAGAGCCCCATCGACTATCTGACCGAATACCGGGTCAACGAAGCCTGCAAGCTGCTGCGCAGCGGCACACTGTCCATCGCCGAGGTGGCGGCATCGGTGGGTTTCCTCGACCAGTTCTATTTTTCGCGGGTGTTCAAGCGCGCCAAAGGTGTGCCGCCCAGCAAGTATATGACCTCGCAGGCTGATGCAGACGTCCAGCCCGCCCCTGACGAGACATAAGGAGAGATCATTCCATGCCCTTACAGAAAAACCAGCTTCTCACCCTCCGCATCGAGCGTCTTTCCAGCGACGGCAGCGGCGTTGCCCACTCGCCGGAGGGCGAGGCCGTCTTCGTCCCGGGTACTGCCCCCGGCGATAAGGCTCAGGTGCGTATCGTCAAGGACTGCGGCCGGTATGCCTTCGGCATCCTGGACAAGCTGCTCACTCCTTCGCCTGACCGCATCCCGGTGGACTGTGCTGTCGCCGGCCCCTGCGGCGGGTGCAGCCTGCGGCACATGGACTACGCCGCCGAGCTGCGGTCCAAGCAGGAGAGCGTCGCCGACGCCTTCCGCCGCATCGGCGGACTGGATGTGCCGGTGCTGGATGCCCTTCCCTCCCCCGGGGTGGACCGCTACCGCAACAAGGTACAGTTCCCGGTGGGCCGCGACAAAAACGGTGCGCCCTGCATCGGCTTTTACGCCGGCCGCACCCACCGCATCGTCCCCTGCCCCGATTGCAGATTGCAGCCCGGCGTCCTGAACGACATCGGCAACGCGCTCTGCAGCTTCTTCGCCGCCCACGGCATCCAGCCCTACGACGAGGAGAGCGGCAAGGGCCTTGTTCGGCATATCTTCCTGCGCCGGGGTACCCACAGCGGCCAGATCATGGTCTGCCTCGTCTGCACCCGCCCGAAGTTTCCCCACAGCGAGGAGCTCGTGGCCGCGCTGCGGGAGCAGTTCAGCGATATTGCGTCCGTCCTCATCAACGTCAACGCCAAGAAGACCAATGTCATCTTGGGTGAAGAGACCGTCTCGCTCTACGGCCCGGGCTACATCGAGGATACTCTCTGCGGTGTGCCGGTCCGGCTCGGCCCCCTCTCCTTCTATCAGGTCAACACACTGGCCGCTGAGCGGCTCTACGGCATCGCTGCCGAATACGCCCAGCTGGAACCCTCGGACGTTCTGCTCGACCTCTACTGCGGCATGGGTACCATCGGTCTCTCCATGGCCGACCGCTGCCGTGAGCTCATCGGCGTGGAGATCGTGCCTGAGGCTATTGACAGCGCCAAGGCCAACGCCGCCCGGATGGGCGACGCTGTCGCCGCCAAGAGCCGCTTCTTCTGCGCCGACGCCGGTCAGGCTGCGGCCCGCCTCGCCGCTGAGGGCCTGCGGCCTGATGTCATCATGCTCGACCCGCCCCGCAAGGGCTGCGACGAGACGACCCTTTCCGCCGTCGTCCAGATGTCCCCCCGCCGGGTGGTCTACGTCAGCTGCAACCCCTCCACCGCCGCAAGAGATGCCGCATGGCTCGAAGAGCATGGGTATCATGCGGAGAAGGTGCAGCCGGTGGACCTTTTTCCACGAACACGGCATTGCGAGGCCGTTCTCCTTTTGTCCAAACTCAACGTCGACCACCGCATTGAAGTGGAAGTGAGCATGGATGAGCTGGATGTGACTGCTGCGGAAAGCAAGGCAACTTACAATGAGATTCGGAACTATGTGTGGGAACACCACCAGTTGAAGGTGTCCAACCTCTACATTGCGCAGGTGAAGCAGAAGTACGGCATCATCGAGCGTGAGAATTACCATAAAGCGAAAAACGAGAATGCCAAGCAGCCCCAGTGTCCGAAGGAAAAAGAGGATGCGATTGTGGAAGCATTGAAGCATTTTCAGATGATTTGATACGCAATCACCCCAGAGAGAATAGCCTCTTGTGCGTTCTCTCTGGGGTGATTTTTGCGTTATGCTACTTCCGGGTAGCGCATATATACATACTCGTAGATTTTCTTCTGGTAGGTCTGGATATCGCTTACATCATAGCTATTGGGAAGTTCTTGCCAAAGGGTATTGCGAATCAGGTTATCCACAATCGCCTTAGTTTCCTGCTTGTCCGTCCAATGGTCGAGTTTGGCGATCTGCTGTTTGATTTTTGTCAGCAAGTCCACGGACACCTTCTTGATCGTTTCAATTTCCTGCTTCGTGAGGTTCTCCGAAAACAGCAAATCATACACTGAAAGTTCCTCATCGCTGGAAAAGCCCTCACGCACATAGCGCTGCTGCTCCGTGTCCAGTGAATTTGCAAGCTCCATCAGATCTATGAAGGTTTTCTCAATGGTTGCCCGGTTCTGCTCTGCATTATAGGCATCTATGATCTCCTGATAGCGGTCATAATAATCAATGCGCTGCGGGTTTGCAAACAGCATTTTCGCCAATTGCTGATTCACCAGTTCATCCAGATCGCGCAGCAAGAGATTCTTCCGCCGGGTGTGGGCAAACTCCCGGCTCAGCAGGTCAAAATCAATTTTGCTGATGTCAAACTGCCGGGAAGGTACAGCCTCCTGATCCGGCTTTTCCACATGGATGTACTCGTTGACGATGCCGTTGATCTGCACCATCAGGTCCGTGTTATCTGCGTGTTTCCGCTTCTGCTGCAAGCCCTCGTAGATGGCGAGAATTGCGTTTTTCCGGGCGCGCACGGTATCGTCCACATCGTCACGGTCTGCGTAGCGGAACAGCCGCGCCAGTTCAGACGCATAGGTCTGAAAGGTTTTCTTGGTTTCCAATGTCTCGCACATTGCGTTGACCGCATCCTGTACAAGGCTCATCTTTTCAAAGTCCTGTGCGTCCACCAGTTCCTGCAGCTGGAACCCATGTTCTGCCAGAAAACCGTCCGTTTCTCCGATGACCGTACGGATACGCTGAATCAGCTCCGTTTTGTCCACCGTTGGGTCAATGCCCGCCGGGCTGTTCTTGCTGACCGTATAGTCCGCCAGAGCCTTGCGCAGCGCCTTTACGATACCAATATAGTCCACGATCAGGCCGTTGCTCTTGCCCTCCGAAACACGGTTTGCACGAGCGATGGTCTGCATCAGGGTATGGGCTTTCAACGGCTTGTCCAGATACAGGCAGGACAGACACTTTACATCAAAGCCTGTCAGCCACATGGCACAGACGAGCACCACCCGGAACGGATTCTTGCTGTCCTTGAATTCTTTATCCAGCTCCCGCTTTTCCATTTTGGCACGGTGCGGCAGAATATCCAGCCCCCACTTTTTGAAGGTCTGCACCTCGTTCTGCTCCTGACTGATCACCACTGCCATTTCGGTTTCTTTCATCCATGCCAGTTTGCGGGCAAGCTCCTGTGCTTCCTGCTGGGTCGCTGTACCCTGCCGGGCTTCCAGTTCCCTGATCTTTGCCCGCCAGTATTCCTGCACATAGTTGTACATCCGCACACAGGTGACCTTATTCAGGCAGACGAACATCGCCTTGCCGCTGGTCCAAAGGTCAGAGTAATGCTCCACAAAATCCTTTGCAATGGAGCGCAGCCGTTCATCTGCGGTGAGAATATGGATCTCCTTGGCAAATTCTCGTTCCAGCTTTTCCTCCTGCGAAGGATCAAGGTCGGCTGCTTCAATGGCATCCAGGATCCGCCCGGTGATCTCCGGCTTGTCCAACTGGGCGATCTTATCCGCACGGTTTTCATAATACAGCGGCACCGTTGCGCCGTCCTCCACTGCCCGCTTGAAATCATACACCGACAGATACCCGCCAAAGGTGCGCTCGGTGATATGGTCATCCGCCAGCAGCGGTGTACCGGTAAAGCCGATGCGGGATGCCGTGGGCAGCAGGTGCATCATGTTGTCTGCAAAAATGCCGTACTGGCTGCGGTGGGCTTCATCCGACAAAATCAGAATGTCGTGATCCGGGTAGATGGGCGGCTCCTTGGGCAGGTTGAACTTCTGGATCAGGGTAAACACAAAGCTGGGGTTGCCCTGCAGCTTTTTTACAAGGTCTGCACCGCTGGATGCAATGAACTGCGAAGCCTTGGTTTTGCCCAGCAGACCGCAGTTTTCAAAGGTATCGCTGATCTGCCGGTTCAGCTCGTCACGGTCGGTCAGTACCACAATAGTGGGCGAGCCTGCAAACTTGCGCCGGATCTTCTGCGCCAGAAAGACCATGGAGTAGCTTTTGCCTGATCCCTGCGTGTGCCAGAACACACCCAACCTGCCGTCTTTCAGCTTGCGGTTCTCGTAAGCACTGACGGCCTCGTTGACGCCGAGGTACTGGTGGTTGCGCGCCAGAATCTTGGTAGTGCGCCCGCCAGAATGGTCGTAAAGGATGAAGTTTTCCAGCAGATCGAGGAAGGTCTTTTTCTCGCAGATGCCCCGCAGCATGGTTTCCAGTTCCACGCTGCCCGCATCGCTTTCCTTTAGACGCTTCCACTCGTGGAAAAACTCGTACTTGCTGCCAAGCGTACCCACCTTGGCTTCCAATCCATTGGACAGCATGAGAAAGGCGTTGTAATAGAACAATTGCGGAATGGTATCGAGGTAATCCCGATAGTTGTCTATGTAGGCGTTCTGCACATCCACGGTGGGCTTTTTCAGTTCGATGAACAGCAGTGGAATGCCATTGACAAAGCCCACAATGTCCGTTCTACGGCGGTACAACTGCGAGTGGATCTTCATTTCTTTTACGGCGAGGAAATGATTGTTTTCCGGTTTTTTGAAGTCGATCACCGCCGCACTCCGCGTTTCGATGCGGCCATCCGGCCGCTTGACCGTCACCGGGATGCCATCCCTCAGAAGAAAATACTTTTCCTCGTTGATCTGCATCAGGGATGCGGTGGAAACGTGTGCCGTGAATTTCTTCTGCACCTCGTCCAGCTGGTTCGGGGTAAGCCACGGGTTCAGCCGCAAAAGCGCCTGCCGAAAATACCGGGTCAGCAGCACTTCCCCATAGCTGGTGCGGCCCAACGTCCCATCCGGCCCCAGCTTTTCGGAGTTGTAAGCCAGCACCACCTCCCAGCCCAGAACATTTTGCAACAAATTGCCCGCACTGTTCTGGACAAGGACATTTTCGGAGTATTCGTGGCTCATAGGATCACCTCATTTTATCCAAGTGTTCTTAATATTTTTTCATTCAAATCAAAAAACAAATCATATTCATTTTTTGTACACTTTTCTTCACCAAATTTCTTTGTAATATGTTCTCTCATATCGTATGGCGTTATATATTCAGTTCCTTTATCAGAAAACAGTTTAGACATATCCCGTGTAATAAATGCTATGTCATTCCAGCTTTTCATTGTATATGTGCGAAAGCATGCAATATTTCTTTCTTTGCAAAGTTTTTCTATTCTGTTTGCCATCGTTCGTTTCATGTTTTCGCCGACAATAACTCCCAAAAGTTCTTCCACTCCGTAATTCAAAAATCCCGCCTCGTCTTTTTGAATAAGTCTCCATTCATTTTCATAGGCCCAGTCTCTTCTCTTAAACTGTAATGATTCCTGAATAGCCTGGGACATATCTTCATCTGAAAACTCTCCAAATTCAAAGGTTAAATCCGTATATATAACCGGTCTAATATCAGATAAAGTTTTTTCAGTTGAATAAATAAGACAGCACCCGCTATATTCTCTCGCATAGTGTGCCCACATAATCATTGAATTTGGTACAGCCGACAATGAGAGCACTCTGTACTCTGCTTGTTTACTCTCAATATATGAATGTATTTTACCGCAGTCTCTTATATAGCCAGAACCAGCAACTCCAAGACTCATTTGAACAGAATTTGCTTCCATTGGGTCGTTCAGCATTAAAGGTGACGGCATATAAATATGATTATTAAGTATTATGTCTTTTAGTCTTTCAAAGTCCTGTTTAGTTGAAACCGATTTATATTTATATACTATCATTGGGCGAACCAGCATCACTTTCTCTCCTTATTCATGATGTGAATACTTACCTTTAATATACTTTCCCGCCCCATCAATTCCCGGATAAATATATTTCTCGCTAATACCACAAAGTGAAAGCTGTCCTAGAATAGTCTTTTTGTATCTAGCTTGAATATCAATGCAAGCAATCAGTCCACACTCCCTGTTATCAACTTTTTCATCCTTCATAATATCATCCGGAGGAATCATATCAATCAGCGACCTATTATCCCATCCCCAAAGCATAAAAACACTAGCTTGCGTATTCATACGTTCTTCTCGATAATGGGGTTTATAAATCCATGGATATTGAGCACATCCATTACTTGCCGTAGCTGTATATTGTCCGACAATTTGTGTATTGATTATATTATAAACTACCGCCTGCGAGCCTGATTCTAGTACAACTGTTGGAATATTGTGCATCCTGCGAAAGTATTCCGGCTTATTCACAAGCCAAACACACGCATCTTCTTCATTCGCCTCACAGCACGCAAAATACAATGCAACCAACGGATTTTCTGTAAAATCGAGCAATCTTGTCGGTGCTCCAAAATGCTGTGCAATTTCAAGCCATGCTGAAATATCATTTTCCGGAATATTCTGAACAAATCGACAAGTTTCTGCAATAAAATCATTTAGTATATTATACTCTACCTGTGCATACTCTGTAACCCATGTTCCCGCCGAAAGACTTTTTGTTCGTAAGACTCCTGGAAGTAGCTTATAGTTTTTTCTTCCATGTCCTCGATAAATAAAATCCGGTATATGTATTTGTTTTCCAAATGTTGGATTACCTGCAATTGGCTCATCATATGTGTATAATTCTTTTAGTCTTTCTAGTAATGTAATATAATCTTGTACCGAATGTATTTCCATAAAATCACACCTCAACTTCCCCACTCATCAATTCTGGCAGTAACCTATCTCGTGCTTCTATTAGCTTCTTATTTTTAGAATCCAGATTTTCTATTTGTTTATCCATCTGTGATACTATTTTCTCAAATTGCATCATCAAATTCCGTTCCGGTATCAAAAATTTCTGGTTTAACAGTTCATCTTTCGAAACAGACGCAAAGATAGAGCCATTTCCAACAATATTATCTTTGAAGAACTTGTTTTTCAATAGGTAATACAGATAGCTTTGACATCCATCCGTTTGATTTATTGCCGCAAGACCTCGTCCAATCACAACTTTATTCTTAGTAATATTCAGTCTTCCCACTGGTGCCCGAACACTAAAAAGAATACTGTTTGGTTCTGCTATTCGAGTATACGATGTAGAATAAATATCATCCATCACGAACCGCACACCATAGCTGCCAACCCTCTGGTGAAATGGTAATCCTTTTTTCTCCGAATTATAAAACTCAGACTTTGGACTTTGACCCATAATCACATTTGCAACCTGAGACAATGTTTTTTCATTCCACCCCTCCGGCACGCCATCCACAATTTTCGTGTTTTCATGCCCCGGAATGTGCAAATCCACAAACCACTCTTTATAAAGCCGCTGAGCGGCTTCTTCCAGCAGTTTGATTTGTTTCTGGTTGTTTTCAATCAGATCGTCGTAAGCAGAGAGAATGCCTGCAATTTGCTTTTGAATTTCTATTGGCGGAAGCACCATCTCAATTCCACTCAACAATCCTGTATTTAGGCTAGGCATTGTTGCGCCTATCGAAACTTTTTCAAGCCAACGTCCGATATGTTCACTTCTTAATTGGTAGTAGATAAATTTCGGGTAGCATTTTGATTCATCAAGAACAACCTTTAAGCAGTCACTTCCAGTCATCCATCCGTTTTCATTCGCTGTAATATAAGCACACTTTCGGACATCGCCTTTTCGAGCAACCATCAAGTTTCCTTCATATACTTGGTGCCTGCTCAATCTTTTAACGTGTTCTTCTGAAACTTTCAGCAACCCTGAATGTACGATTGCTCCTCCAACTATATCTTTGGGCATAATAATCGGTGTGCCCTCTTTTGAATAGTCCGAGTTATGTAGTTGCGAACCAAACGGCCCTGGCTGGATACACGTTGCAATATCCCCCAGTTTCACTTTTTCCCACATCATACCCCCATCTCCTCCAGATTCTTCGAGATGGTTTCCATCAGGCGGTTGGACTCTGCCTGCAATTCCAGCAGTTCCTTGTGGATCTTTTTCATCCGCTGGGCAAAATCCACACCGTCATCCTCCACAGGTGCAACGCCCACATAGGCACCGGGCGTCAGGGATGCGCCTTTCTCGTTGAGGATGGTGTCGCGGCTAGCCACCTTGCACAGACCGGGAATGTCCTGATAAACGCCCTCGCCAAACTTTTCGATGAGCCAGACGGCCTCCTTGGCAACGGACAGCTTCTCGCTGAGGGCTTCCAGCGCCTTGTCGAACTTTTCCTGCGTGGCCTTGCGCTCTTTACGGGGTGCTGCCTCCACAGCGGCTTTGGCTTCTTCCCGCTTGGCCTGCACGTTTTGTTCCAGTGCGGCCTGAATCTCTGCAAAGGGACGGTCGTCCGCCAGTTCTGCGTGATACTCCGCCAGAAGCACCTTGTACTTGTCCTCTTCACCGCGATAGAGCCAGACAATGGCGTTGAGGTTCTTCAGCTGCCAGTCGCTCCACTCATTCTGGGTGCGGTCCACCACGGTATAATAGTTGCGGGCGTCGATGAACAATACGGTGTCCAGCAGATGTTCCGGCTTGCCCTTATCCAGAAACCACAGCGAACAGGGCAGGCTTTTGGTGTAGAAGAAATTGTTGCCCACGCTCATCATCACGTCCACATGGCCGGTCTGGATGAGCTTTTCACGGATGTCCTTGTCTTTGCCCTGACTGTCGGTAGCCGAGGACGCCATCACAAAACCCGCACGGCCATGCTCGTTCAGGTAGGAGTAGAAATAGGACACCCACAGATAGTTTGCGTTGCCGATCTCCTTGGCCTTGTTCACACCGGGCAGGCCAAAGGGCAACCGTCCGGCACTCTGCGCCGACTCCGACTTGACCTTATCCACGTTAAACGGCGGATTTGCCATCACATAGTCGCAGCAGCCGTTCAGGTTGTGGGCATCGTGATAGAAGGTATTGGCTTCATCGCCGGACTTGATCACGCCGGTCAGGCCATGCACGGCCATGTTCATCAGGCAGAGTTTGGCGTTGTACTCCACCTTTTCCTGTCCGTAGAAAGTCATGGTGTTGTTGGCGATCATGCCCGCATGGTTTACAAAGTCGCCGGTCTGCACAAACATACCGCCGCTGCCGCAAGCCGGGTCCAGCAAAATACCGTGCGTCGGCTCCAGTACATTGACGATCATCTTCACCAGCGATTTCGGCGTAAAGAACACGCCGTCATCCTGTGCCACATTCTTGGCAAACTTATTCAAAAAGTACTCGTAGATACGGCCGATCACATCGCCGCCCACATCGTCCAACGCATCATTGTTGAAGATGCGCAGCAGTTCCCCCAGCAGTTCATCCGAGAAGATGGTGTAGTCCTTCGGCAGAACGCCCTGCAGCTGCTCGCTCTGCTGCTCCACCAGTTCCATGGCGTTGTTCACCACTTCGCCCAGACTATTCAGAGGATTGCCCTCGATGCCGGTCAGCCCCTGCTCCGGGATGTTGGCGGGCAAATTGACTAAGTAATTGTACTGCGCCTCCTTGGGCAGAAACAGTGCACTCTTTTCGGCAAAGTCGCTTTGCTCCACCGGCAGCACCCGACCGCCGCGCACGGGACGGTCTTTCAGGATCTCCCGCTCCACCAGTTTGAAGCGGCTGTACGCATACCGCAGAAAAATCAGTCCCAACACCGGCATACAGTATTGGTTCGAGGTGAGTTTAGAGCCTGCACGCAGCAGATCTGCCGACTCCCACAGGTCAGCTTCCAGTTTTTTGACGTTCACGTTGTTGGCCACGAGGGGATTCCTCCTGTTGTTTGGATTTTCATTTTCTATTGTATCACATTTTTCTGCAATGTTCATCTTTAATCATCGCTATTTTCTTTTTTGACTGGAAAAAGTTGTTTACCAATGGCTGACAATGTGTTAGAACCATATACTTTCTCATTTGGAGACGCTAATCCTGCATCCAACGGATGCAGTTCAAGGGTTTGGGATTTCCCAACAAGTATTTTGCAACGCAAATGGTGTTTGTATAGACAGACACATTGCTTGCAGATGCAGACGATGTATATACGTCTGCCCTGCTTGCGGGCGCTATAAAGCCTCTCAATGTGCCTTCCAAATTTGAAAATCATTTTGCAATCAGGACCGTCAGCTTTCAAGTTCAACTTGAAGCTGGCGGTTATTTTTCTGCACAAAAATTTTCGCATTTGCAACCGCCGCAAGCAGGGCGAGTTGGTACCAACTGGCAATTTTTGAATCCGATTTTACAAATCCAGCTTCAAAACATTTGTTGGGCTTCGCCCAAACCCGATGTTCAGCACAAGAATGCGCTAGTTTCGCACCTTAACGACCGCTGAATAAGCAAATTTCTTGGAGAAAAATTTGTTCTATGAAAATCGGCGTTGATTCATTCAATATTGCATCAAACCGGAACTATTACTTCCGGTTTTGAAGGCAAAAAGCGGAAGTATCACCTCCTAAAAATTTGAGTGATATTATGATATGCTCTATCCAGAGCCGTTCACAAGAACCGGACCTCCCAAGTCCGGTTTTCTCCCTCAAAACCGGACCTGATACGTCCTAAAAACGCTTGTATGATTGTGCTATGCTTTCTACAGCTCCTCATCGAACCTTGAAAACTGAATGACTGTCTGCATGGGATACCCGGCCATGACCCCCAAGTGGGAGAGCCGGAAAACGCCGCCGAAAGGGGGCAGGAACACCATGCAGAGAGAACGGTACTCAAAATTTGAAATTACGTTGATACGCAAAACCAGAACCAATAGTTCCGATTTTGCCTTGAAATTCACTTCATATTTTTTAAAAACCGGAACTACCAGTTCCTAAAAATGAAATTTACGATGTGATACAATTTTTTCAATGGTTTACAGCAGAAAACCGGAAGCACTACTTCCGCTTTTTTATAACCAAAAACCGGAGGTACGACCTCCTAAAAAATCTTCTATGAATGTGTTAATCTAATTTCAGAGCCTTCATCGAACCTTGAAAACCTCATGACCGTCTGCATGGGATACCCGGCGAAGACCCCGCAAGAGCGAGCCGGAAAACGCCGCTGGAAGGGGGCAGGAAATCCATGCAGAGAGAACGGCGTAAGAACAATGATATTCTATTTCATTTCAGAAAGGATGGTTTGCCTATGACAAAACTGAGCCAGCTTAAAATCGATCCGGAGTTCCAGAATCAAATCAACCCTCCGTCGTTTGAGGAAACCCACCAACTGGAAATGAACATCCTAAAAGAAGAACGTGTACTGAATCCGATCATCACGTGGAACGGCTATATTGTGGATGGACATACACGCTATCAAATTCTTCGGAAATATCCATTTATTCCATTTGAAGTCATCGAAAAAGAATTTTCCAGCCGTTATGAAGCACTCGTATGGATCTGTAAAAATCAGCTTGGGCGGCGAAACCTGACCCCAGAACAGAAAAAATTTCTGATCGGAAAGCAGGCAGAGACGGAAAAGCAAATCAAATCGTTTCACGGCAATCAGTATACTTTGGCATCTGAAAGTGGTCTGGTTCAAAATGAACCAGACCGCACAAAGCACGGTTCACGATCGAAGGTCGCTGCGGAACATGGAACATCCGAAAGTTATGTTTACCGTGCAGAGCAATTTGCAAAAGGTGTGGAAGCTGCGGAGGAGGCAGTACCCGGAGCGCAGAAAGAAATCCTGAGTGGAAAGATCCGGGCAACCGACCGTGAAATTTCCTCGATTGCAAAGGTTCCAAAGGAAAAGCGTCCCGAAGTTGTGGCAGAGCTTCGTAAGCCTAAAGGCGAACGGGATTCCAGTATCACGGATTCGTATTCTTCGCCTTCAAAGGGCAATGAGTTTATAACGACCTTCAAGCAAGACATTCAGGGGCATAAGAAAGGACTCAACAAGGAAGAAAAACAGAATCTCAAGGATGCCGTCAAGAGCATCTATTCACCTCGCCGCTTGGCAGATGGCGAAGCCATGATGTGCGAGATTCAGGGAGCGCAGGAGGATTTTGTCCGGCGGTAGGAAATGTGCTTTCGTGAATACCTGGATATTCTTACTGAACCGAAGAACAATGAGAAACTGCTGATTTTTATCGACCGTGCCAGTCGGTATCTTCAGACGGTAAAAGATCGTCTGAACAATGATGGAAACCAAAACTCTCAAACGGTTTAGCACTAATTCGGATGTAAAAACGGAGGTGAATGCCATTTCAAATTATTTGAAACCCAATATGCCGCTGCCGCAATATCTGCCCTATCCCCGCTTTCTGCTGGATACCGACTTGAGCCACACAGCGAAGTTGCTCTACACCCTGCTGCTTGACCGGGCAACTCTTTCTCAAAAGAACAACTGGATGGATGAGCGCGGCTTCGTCTATGTGATTTTCCCTCTTTCTGCATTAAGCAACGCTCTGCGATGCAGCACTATGAGCATTAAACGTGCGTTGCGCTCGCTGGAAGATGCCGATTTGATTGAGCGCAGAAGAGGTCGCATTACTGTGCCCAACAGCATCTTTGTAAAAGTTCCGACAGCGCAAAAATGTTCCCCTGCATGGAACGATTCTGTTCCATCCGATGGAACAGAAATGATATCTTCCACGGAACAAAAGTGTTCCACTAACCAACGTAATAAGAACCTCCTGAAAAATAGCCACCTGACAAGAACAACAGACGCTCATTTGACCTTTGGAGAATATCAAAATGTCTTTTTAACAGCAAAGGAGTACAGGCGACTCAAAGCTGATTTCTCCGGGCTGGATGATCTAATCGAACAGCTTTCGGCTTATATCCAGTCTACCGGCAAAAAATACGCTGATCATGCCGCTACCCTGCGCATCTGGGCGAAACGGCAAAGACCAGAACAGAAGCAAGAACCGGGCATCCCGGACTACACATTCAAGGAAGGAGAAAGTCTATAGAGACGATTGAAAAAATTTTTGAACAGTCCGTTTCCAGTATTCCCGAAAATCCAGAAGATTATTATGGCAAGGACGGTCTGCTTTATTGCGGAAAATGTCATACCCCAAAAGAAGCATTCTTTGCAAAGGGCATCGCTCTGATGGCCAAGAACAAGCACCCCATTGAATGCAGCTGCCAGCGCACGGAACGAGAAAAACAAGAAACCCTTATCAGCCAGCAAAAGCACAACGACCTTGTGCGGCGGCTGAAAGCAGAGGGATTTTCTGACCCGTCAATGCTGGACTGGGCCTTTGAAAACGACAATGGCCGCAGCCCGCAGATGCACCATGCACACCGCTATGTGGAGCAGTGGCAGACTATGCGTTCAGAGAACATCGGGCTGCTCCTCTGGGGCGGTGTCGGCACGGGCAAGAGTTTCCTTGCCGGCTGCATTGCGAACGCTCTGATGGCTCAGGAGGTGCCTGTGCGCATGACGAACTTTGCCCGGATCCTGAACGAGCTAAACGGCAGCTTTTCCGAGCGGAATGAGGTCGTGGACAAGCTCTGCCGCTATCCCCTGCTCATCATTGACGATTTCGGTATGGAGCGTGGCACCGAGTACGCACTGGAACAGATCTACAACATTGTAGACAGTCGCTACCGCAGCCGGAAGCCCCTGATCGTCACGACCAATCTGACACTGGACGAGATACGGCACCCACAGGATACTGCTCACGCCCGAATCTATGACCGCCTGTTGGAAATGTGCGTTCCGATTTCATGCATTGGGGTCAGCTTACGGAAGGAGAACGCACAGGAAAAGCTGGAACGCTTAAAAATTTTAATCGGATAGATCAGAAACATTTCTGAAGGAATCTGCAGGACGTCCTAAGTTCTGCTACAAGGAAATGTAGTTGCCTATTGAATAATTGCCACCGTACAGAAACCAGCCCTGTCCCTTCGAAATACTCTGCGCCCACACTCGATGAATGGAGCGCATTCGCAACCTTTCTAGCCGATGTGATTGAGAAGTACGCACCGGTCTTGGGAATAGACAACGCCGTATCCTCAACCAACAACGAAAATCAACAAGATACGGTTGATGCCGCTCTTGCAGCATGATATAATTTTCTTGTAATATTTGTCCCAACACAATGGTAGGATCTTCCCCTCCACTGTATTACATACACGGAACGAGGTGCTTAAAATGAATCGACCAGATGACTCTCCCAAAAATTCTATCATCATCTACACCACAGAAGATGGCCTGACCAAAATCGATACTACCTTTGACGGTGACACTGTCTGGCTTTCCATTGACCAGATGGCTGAGTTGTTCCAACGTGACAAATCCACAATTTCCCGTCACATCAAAAACATTTTTGCAGAGGGTGAGCTTGAACGAGATTCAGTTGTTGCAAAATTTGCAACAACTGCCGCAGACGGAAAGACCTATCAGGTCGAATTCTACAATCTTGACGTCATTATTTCTGTTGGTTATCGTGTCAAATCCAAACGAGGCACACAGTTCCGTATCTGGGCAACTGGCATCCTGAAGGAATATATGCGCAAGGGATTTGCGCTGGATGACGAACGCCTGAAAAATCTGGGCGGCGGTGGATATTTCAAAGAGCTGTTAGAACGCATCCGTGACATCCGTGCTTCCGAAAAGGTGTTCTACCGTCAGGTTCTGGAAATCTATGCAACCAGCATCGACTATGACCCGAAAGCCGAAATATCTGTCCAGTTCTTCAAAAAGGTTCAAAATAAAATCCATTATGCCATCCACGGTCAGACTGCCGCTGAGGTCATTTACAACCGTGCAGATGCCGAAAAGGAATTTATGGGTCTGACCACTTTCGCAGGAAACCAGCCCACTTTACGAGAAGCCACTATCGCCAAAAACTATCTGAACGAGAAAGAGCTTCGTGCTATGGGGCAGTTGGTTTCCGGTTATCTGGATTTTGCCGAGCGTCAGGCAGAACGTGAACAGCCCATGACCATGCAGGATTGGGCAAACCACCTTGACCGTATTCTGACTATGAGCGGCGAGCAGCTGCTTATTGGCAATGGCAGTGTGACCCACAAGCAGGCAGTGGACAAAGCTACTACCGAATATCGGAAATACAAGGCTAAAACCCTCAGCGATGTGGAGCAGGATTATCTGGATTCCATTAAGTTTCTGGAGCAGAAAACAGACAACAAATAACCATTTTGTGAGGTTTTTATGTCACAGGAAAAGACATAGGTTTACATTTACACCCGTGTTTCTACGGCCATGCAGATCGATGGCTATTCGCTGGATGCACAGAAAGCTCGCATGAAAGCCTATGCAGACTTCAACGACTACCAGATCGTCGGCGAATATGAGGATGCCCGGGCAAAGAAGCAGGCTATCGAAGCGGATAAAATCACAGGCGATAACATTTACAAAGTTCTCATCTGCTTTGAAAAGCTCTACAATGTGATGAATCCCCTTGAACGCAAAAAGCTGATGGAACATCTGATTTCTGAAATTCAGATCTACCCGGAGCGTCAGCCCAACGGTCAGTGGCTCAAATCCATCAAATTCCGACTGCCTATCGTTGAAAGCGACATTGATCTGTGTTTGGACAATGAAAGTCATACTGAATGTGTCATCGCACTTTCCAAGGGCAAGATCGACTCCTGAAAAGGGATACTTTAAGATGATATAAATTCAAACCACGGTTCGTCGGAGCGTTATGTTCTCTGCGAGCCGTGGTTTTCCCTCGCTCAAGCTGCCTAATAACAAAAAACGGCCGGAGTTACTCGTCAGGCAACTCCGACCGTTTTATTTCTCTTCTTATTCCTCTTCGTCCCTGGCCCAGTGATAGGCGCAGCGGACAGCCTTATTCCAGCCCTTGATGCGCTTGGTGCGTTCCTCTTCCGAGATGGCCGGGCGGAACACACGGTCCACCGACCAGTTGCGGGTGATGTCCTCGGCAGACTGCCAGTAGCCTACGGCGAGGCCGGCCAGATAGGCCGCGCCCAGCGCCGTCGTTTCCACACAGCGGGGGCGCTTGACTTCGAGGTCGCTGATGTCGGCCATGGTCTGCATGAGGTAGTTGTTGGCCGACGCGCCGCCGTCCACCCGGAGAGACTTCATGGCGATGCCGGAGTCCGCCGCCATGGCGCGGAGGACGTCGTTGACCTGATAGCAGATGCTGTCCAGCGTGGCGCGGATGATGTGGTACTTGTTGCAGCCCCGGGTGAGGCCCACGATGGTGCCGCGGGCGTACTGGTCCCAGTGGGGCGCGCCGAGGCCGGTGAAGGCCGGCACGACGTAACAGCCGTTGGTGTCCTTCACCTTCTGGGCCATATACTCGGAGTCGCGGGCCTCTTCCAGCAGGCGCAGCTCATCGCGGAGCCACTGGATGGCCGCACCGGCCACGAAAATAGAGCCTTCCAGCGCATAATTCACCCTGCCGTCGGGGCCGCAGGCGATGGTGGTGACAAGGCCATTCTGAGAAGTGACCGGCGTCTCACCGGTGTTCATGAGCAAAAAGCCGCCGGTGCCGAAGGTGTTCTTCGCCTCGCCGGAGGCAAAGCAGGTCTGGCCGAAGAGGGCTGCCTGCTGGTCGCCTGCCGCACCGGCAATTTTTATCTCGCCGCCGAAATGCATCGGGTCAGCGTACTCATAAAAGCCGCTGGACGGCACCGGCTTCGGGAGCATACATTTCGGGATGTTCAGCTCCTGCAGGATCTCGTCGTCCCATTCCAGCGTGTGGATGTTGAACATCATGGTGCGGCTGGCGTTGGTATAGTCGGTGACATGCAGTTTTCCGCAGGTCAGCTTCCAGATGAGCCAGGTCTCCACGGTGCCAAAGAGCAGTTCTCCCCGCTCGGCCCTTTCGCGGGCGCCGGGGATATGATCCAGTATCCACTTGAGCTTGGTGGCTGAAAAATAGGCGTCGATGATGAGGCCGGTCTTCTGCCGGAATTTCTCCGTCAGGCCCCGGGCTTTCAGCTCGTCGCAGTATTCGCTGGTGCGGCGGCACTGCCAGACGATGGCGTGGCAGATGGGCTCCCCGGTCTCCTTGTCCCAGACGATGGTGGTCTCCCTCTGGTTGGTGATGCCGATGGCGGCGATGTCCTCGGCCCGGGCGCCGACTTTGTTCATAGCCGAGAGGGCCACGCCCAGCTGGGTGGCCCAGATCTCATTGGCGTCGTGCTCCACCCAGCCGGGTCTCGGGTAATACTGGGCAAATTCCTTCTGCGCGACGCTGCAGATCTCGCCTGCCTTATTGAACAGGATGCAGCGGTTCGAGGTGGTTCCGGCGTCCAGCGCCATGATGTACGACATAGGCTCTTCTCCTTTTCCTGCTCTGATTTTATAGTGTCAGAACGCCAGCGCGGGGCTCACTTCATTCCGCCGCTGGGTCTGGACGATACAGTCCTTATCCGGTACGACGCCCGCCGCACCGAGGGTGGAAAAGACGGTCTGCAGCGCCAGCATAGGGGTGTTGTTCTCCTGCGAGAGGTGGCAGAGGGCAAACTTCTTGCAGCCCTCCTGGATGAGTTCCAGCAGCTTTGCCGCGCACTCATCGTTGGAGAGATGGCCCCGGACCGACTCGATGCGGGCGCGCAGATAGTAGGGGTATGGCCCGCTGCGGAGCATATGCAGGTCGTAGTTGCTCTCGAGGGCCACAAGGTCGCAGCCGGAGAGGGCTTCATGTACAGCAGGAGTCAGCACGCCGAGGTCGGTGGCGATGGTCATGGTCTTCTCGTCGGGGGTGTGGATGCGGTAGCCCACACAGGGGACGTCGTGGCTGGTGGGGAAAGCTTTGACCCCGAAGACACCGATGTCCTCTTCCCTGCCCGGCGTCAGGGCCGTCAGGTCGCAGCTGGCGGGAACGACCCCGTTTGCGTCCAGAAATTCCAGCGTTTCCTCTGCACCGTACACTGGCAGCGGATATTTTTTCAGGAAGGTGGAAAGGCCCTTCACATGGTCGCTGTGCTCATGGGTGACAAGAATGCCGTCGCAGTCGGAGATGTTCAGCTCCAGCTCCTTGAGGGCCGCGCCGGTGGTGCGGACGCCTTTGCCCATATCCACGATGAGATACCGCTCCCCACAGCGCACGACGCTGCTGTTACCAGAGGAACCGGAATAAAGAGAGATGAATTCAGACATGATAAACCTCAAAAGACCTCTCCATCCCTGCCGGGCAGGGTCAGAGAGGTCTCATTCTTCAAAAATCAGAGAGCCTGTTCCAGTGCAGCGGGCATCCGCTCCACCTTCCTGATGTCAGCACCGAGGCCGCGCAGCTTCTCCACGATGTTCTCGTAGCCGCGCTCGATATGGCCGATCTCCTCGATCTCGCTGGTGCCGTCGGCCATCAGGGCTGCAACGACCATCGCTGCACCGGCGCGCAGGTCAGAAGCGCGGAGCGGAGCGGGAGACAGCTTTTCCACGCCCTCGAACACGGCCACCTGACCGTCCACCTGGACATTCGCGCCCATCTTGCGCAGCTCGTCCACATAGCGGAAGCGGTTGTCCCACACACTCTCGGTGACGGTGGAAGTCCCCTTTGCCACGCTGAGCAGAACGCCCATCAGGGGCTGCATATCGGTGGGGAAGCCCGGGTGGGGCATGGTGTTGATCTTGAGGGGCAGGATGTCGCCGGTGCGGCGAACCCGCACAGCATCGTCAAACTCCTCCACCTCAATGCCCGCACGGCGGAGCTTTGCGGTGATAGGCTCGAGGTGCTTGGGGGTGACGTTCTTCACCAGCACATCGCCGCCGGTGGCCGCTGCAGCCACCATATAGCTGCCGGCCTCGATCTGGTCGGGGATGATGCTGTAGGTGCAGCCGTGCATCTGCTCGACGCCGCGCACCTTGATGACATCGGTGCCTGCGCCGCGCACATCAGCGCCGCACATATTCAGGAAGTTGGCCAGATCGACCACATGGGGCTCCTTGGCACAGTTTTCCAGAATGGTCTGACCCTTGGCCATGACAGCGGAGAGCATCCCGTTCATGGTAGCGCCCACGCTCACCTTATCAAAGAAGATATGAGCGCCGTTCAGCTCGTCGGCGTGGACGGTGATCATGCCGTAGTCCACACTGTCCTCTGCGCCCAGAGCGCTGAACACCTTCAGGTGCTGGTCGATGGGGCGGGGGCCGAGGTTGCAGCCGCCGGGCATGGCCACCTCGGCCTTGCCGAAGCGGGACAGCAGTGCGCCGAGGAAATAGTAGCTGGCGCGCATCTGGCGGGACAGGTCGTCGGGGACGTTGGTGCCGGTCAGATGGGTGGTGTCGATCTCGTAGGTGTTCTTGTTCAGCATCCGGACCTTAGCGCCCAGCACGCTGAGGATCTTGAGGCTCACCGCCACATCGCTGATGTCCGGCAGGTTCTCGATGACGCAGACGTCCGCTGCCAGAATGGTAGCGGGCAGGATGCCCACAGCCGCATTTTTCGCGCCGGAGATGATGACTTCGCCGTGCAGGGGCTTACCGCCCGTAATAACAAACTTTTCCAATTTTATGATCTCCTTGTCACAGGCCCGCTCCCCGCAGGCCCAAAAGGTCAGTTCAAGGTACGTTATTCCTTCTCGCTGTACAAAGCTCACAACCAGTTGACACAATTACAGCTACTTTATTATACACAACTTCCAGCAAAAAGCAAAGCCCCAATGCACGCTCGTCGATTATTTTCTGTTTTGCCCAGTTTCTTTTCTATTATTCTCGGGTTTTGTCTCTTATTTTCAGGAAAATTTTACATTTGCCGCTGCTTACCACACACTGTCGTCGCAGCGGGTCTCCTTGATCCAGCCCAGCTGATAGGCCCGGACCAGCTGTTTGAGGTCGTGGACCTTCTCCCGCAGGATCTCGCCCTCGTCCGTCTCCTCCACAAGGATGCGGTGGTTCTCCGTCTCGAGGATATTCTTCTGGGAGAGGATGTCCAGATTCTCGTTCACAGCCTTTTCGGCGCTCTCGAAGGGCTGGTGGGTGCGCAGGGACATGGTGCGGCTGGAATAGACCAGCGTGTAGCCCGCGATGCCGGTCTTTTCGTGGTAGGCGCGGCAGAAACCGCCGTCGATGACCACGAGGCGTCCGCCGCCCTTGATGGGGCTCTCGCCCTTCTTCTCCTGCACGGGGACATGGCCGTTGACGATGTGGCTGGTGCCGGGCAGGCCGAACTCGGCGAGGATGCGGCGGCAGACGGCTTCCTCATTATACCATGTATAATAGGGGTCCTTTACCTCAGTGTGAGTGGAAGCGTCTTCGACATACAGCCGCTCGAAGGTGGTCATGGCGCTGCGGCCATACAGGGGCGACAGCTTGCCGCACCACAGATACCACAGGAAATCCTGCCCGCTCTGGCGGGCGGCGCTGCCCTCGGGGGCGAAGTAGCCCCGGCGGGCGCGCTCGTCGCAGTAGTCCATGAGGGCGCGGCCCGAGTAGGCGTGGCCCTCGAACCGCTCCACAGCGAAGGTGCCTTTCCTGGTCATCGGCACAGCGCCGTGGTAGAGCAGGTTGCCGTTCTCGATGTGGTAGACACTGCCCTTGGCGTACAGGAACTCGACGTGCTGCTGTAATTTCTCGCTCTGGCGGAAGGACTGCACCAGTTTTTGAAGCACCACCTTCTCATCGCTGTTCAGCGCGGTGGGGTCGGCGGGGTCTACCGTCGGGAAAGACATATCCCGCATGGGGTACTCCCTGCCGTTCACCATGACGGTCCTTTTCTCCCAGTTGATGCGGCGCAGGAAGTCGCGGTCCTGCATCTTGAAATCCGGGTTGCGGTCGATGACCTGGCACTCGAGCTTGAGCATCAGGATGGTGATGGCCTTATGCATGACGGCGCAGCGATGGAGCATACCGGGGGTGTAGGGGCCGCGGGCGGTGTCGGTGTGAGGCATCCAGATGGTCAAGTCGTCGTCGCCGTAGAACTGCTCGGCCATCCGCTGCAGGTGGCGGAGGTTGATGCCGTAGCAGTCCTCCACCATGCCGTGGTTGTGGTAAGCGAGGGTGGTCTTCAGCACCGTGCAGATGCAGATGGGACTGCCGGCCGCCGCGCCCATCCAGACCACGTCGTGGTTGCCCCACTGGATGTCCACATCGTGGTGGCGCATCAGCAGGTCAAGGATGACGTCGGGGCGGGGGCCGCGGTCGAACAGGTCGCCCACGATGTGGAGCTTGTCCACGGCCAGCCGCTTGATGAGCTCGCAGAGACGGACGACGAACTTATCGGCGCGGCCATTCTCGATGATGCTGCCGACGATCTGGCCGTAGTAGAGGTCTTTGTCGTGGTCCTCGAAGTGGGCGTGGAGCAGCTCATCCAGAATGTAACCGCAGCTGGACGGCAGGCAGGCCCGGACATGCTCCCGGGTGTGCTTGGAAGAGACGAGGCGGCAGATGTCGATGAGCCGCAGCAGCGTCTCACTGTACCACTGTTCCAGCGCTTCCTCGTCGGCGCAGCGCTCCTTGAGCTGGGGCAGCTTCTCGTTCGGATAATAGATCAGAGTCGCCAGCTCGGCTCGCGTCCCCTCCGGCACGGTATCCCCCAGCACAATGTCTACCTTTTCGCGGATGACGCCGGAAGCGGAGTTCAGGATATGTACGAACGCCTCGTTCTCGCCGTGCAGGTCGCTCATGAAGTGCTCGGTGCCTTTGGGCAGCTTGAGCAGCGCCTGTGTGCTGATGATTTCGCTGGCGGCCGCTGCCTGCGAGGGATAGTCCCGGGCCAGAAGGCTCAGATATTTCAGGTTGTCCCGGATCTCTTCGGTCTCTGTACGCATGGTGTCCTCCAGATCATGTAGTATTCTTGCATGACATGCAATATTCAATCTTAGTATACCACTTACGGGGGCAGAAATGATATAATAGCCTCGGATAATTTAATATGATTCTTTCTCATAGGAGTTGGACAATATGTCTCAAAACATTTCCACAATGCCGCCTGTCTCCTGTACCCTCTGCCCCCGCCGCTGCGGCGCAGACCGTGCCGCCGGGCAGACAGGCTTTTGCGGGGCGGGCGGCACCCTGAAAGCCGCCCGCGCGGCCCTACACTTCTGGGAAGAGCCCTGCATCAGCGGCACCCGGGGCAGCGGCACCGTGTTTTTCTCGGGCTGCACCCTCAAGTGTTGTTTCTGCCAGAATTACCCCATCAGCGCCGAGGGTCTTGGCAAAGAGATCACGATAGAACATCTGGCCGAAATTTTCCTCGGTCTGCAGGAGCAGGGCGCCCACAACATCAACCTTGTCACCCCCGGCCAGTGGCGGCCCTGGATCATCGCGGCGCTGGACATCGCCCGGGCCGGGGGGCTGCGTCTGCCCATCGTCTGCAACACCGGCGGCTACGAGACGGTGGAGAGCGTGGAGGCGTGGCGCGGCTCTATCGACATCTGGCTGGCCGATTTGAAGTACGTTTCCTCTTCCCTCTCCGCCGAGCTTTCCTCTGCGCCGGACTACTTCGCCCAGGCCAGGCCCGCCATCGAGGCCATGATGGCGCAGGCGGGCCATCCGGTGTTCGACAGCGAGGGCATCTTACAGAAAGGCGTCATCCTGCGGCATCTGGCCCTGCCCGGCCACATCGACGACAGTTTTGCCGTCCTCGACCAGATGGCCGCATGGAACGAGGCCGACCCCGGCTGCTTCATCCCCAGTGTCATGAGCCAGTACACCCCCTTTTACAAGGCCGCAGAGCACGGCATCGGGCGGCGGATCACCACCTACGAGTACCGCCGGGTGGTCAATCATGCCATGGATCTGGGGCTGACCGACGGCTATATGCAGCAGAAGAGCAGCGCCCGGGAGGAATATACACCCAGCTTTGATCTGACGGGCATTTAACCAGCCGGTAAACCTATCAGAGGCAGGTGGAGGGGAGTTTCCCAAGCAAATGTCCAGAGAAGTGGGGCCCCGGCGCGAAGCGTTGGGGCGAAACCGTGGGTTTCGGGTCCCATTTGCGGGGAAACTACCGGACGGCCTGCCGATACGCTTTCCGTCACAATCCACAAAAATCCCACCAAATTTTCTCTCGCAGTGTTTTTCTTTTCCTTGCAAATCCTCTCCGAAAGCACTATAATGGATACAACGATGTGCGTCATGTGGGGTCTGGCTGCCCTGCTGAGCACCAAACGCCCCGTCTCAAGAATGGTATAGGAGAGGCGGCGGCTCAAACGCCCGAGAAGAGCAACAGGAGGACCGTTATGGAACATTTCAACCCCATTCTGGGCTACGAGACGACCGGACCGAAATTCATCACCTGCGGCGAGATCATGCTGCGCCTGACCCCGCCGAACTACGAAAAACTCCGCATGGCCACCAACTTTGAGGCCAGCTACGGCGGCAGCGAGGCCAACATCGCCCTCGCGCTGGCAAACCTCGGCGTGGACAGCACCTTCTTCAGCGTCGTGCCGAACAACAGCCTCGGCAAAAGCGCCGTGCGCTGGCTGCGCTCCAACGACGTCCACTGCACCCCCATGATCCTCACCGAGCCGGACGAGACGCCCTCCAACCGTCTGGGTACATACTACCTCGAGACCGGCTACGGCATCCGCCCCTCCAAGGTCATCTATGACCGCAAGCACAGCGCCATCACCGAGTACGATTTCTCCCAGGTCGATCTGAACGAGCTGCTGGAGGGCTTCGACTGGCTGCACCTGAGCGGCATTACCCCGGCCCTGGCTCCCAACTGCCGCGGCCTCATCATCGATATGCTCAAGGAGGCCAAGAAAAAGGGCCTGACCGTCAGCTTCGACGGCAACTTCCGCTCCACCCTCTGGACCTGGGACGAGGCCCGCGACTTCTGCACCGAGTGCCTGCCCTATGTGGACGTGCTGCTGGGCATCGAGCCCTACCACCTGTGGAAGGACGAGAACGACCACTCCAAGGGCGACTGGAAGGACGGCGTGCCTCTGCAGCCCAGCTATGAGCAGCAGGACGAAATTTTCCAGCACTTCATCGAGCGCTACCCCAGCCTGAAGTGCATCGCCCGCCACGTCCGCTATGCCCACAGCGGCAGCGAGAACAGCCTGAAAGCCTTTATGTGGTACGACGGCCACACCTTCGAGAGCAAGCTGTTCACCTTCAACATCCTCGACCGCGTGGGCGGCGGCGACGCCTTCGCCAGCGGCCTCATCTACGCCATGCTCCACAACTACAAGGCCATGGACATGATAAACTTTGCGGTGGCAAGCAGCGCCATCAAGCACACCATCCACGGCGATGCCAACATCACCGACGATGTCAGCTCCATCCGCAACCTGATGAACATGAACTACGACATCAAGCGCTAAAAGCAAGCCAAAACGGTCCCGGTACGTCCAGACTGCGTACCGGGGCCGTTCTTTTTATGCTATGCCGCGCCGGCACTTCCCGCCGGACGACGATAAGTATGACTCCTGAAGGATTTTTTGAGCTTTTTCCTGTCAAATCATTGACAAATCGCTTTTTGCATGATAAAATCACACACGATTTTGAGAGACGAAGCGTGTCGAAGTCTTTTCAAAGCAATTTAACTAGGACCGCCCATCGGGGCTAAGGCCATACGGACAGCCGGGTCCACTGCCGACCGGCGGCGCAAGCTGCCATTATTGATTGAGCGTTAGCGATCCAACTTTTTATTCGTTGGCAACAGCGTTGGATCGCATGCCGCAAAGACTGCTGTTTTTGATCAAAAGCAGCTTTTGACCTTGCGGCCAGGCTCTAAATTTTATAAGTTGGTTCCTTTACAACCATGAAATTGCGCAGAGCGTGCGCAGACTTGTGAAACGGTCAATAAGAGTAGTAAAAGTGTAATTGCTATATAGACTCTCGTCATCCCGTCCTTTTGAATCCTGATGAATCATGCTGCGATACGGCTCTGGCGTCTTTGCCCCGGAGGCTTTGTCCGCGCATTCAAACGGTTTTTTCAAAGCGCAAGCCTGCATTTCTGTGCAGGGCTTGTGCTTTTTTGTTTGCCCGCATGGTTTGCAGCAGGAGTCAGGGACGGAGGAAAAAACATGAGTGAGAACCGTACACGGTTCCGGCTGGACCAGCGCCGCGCACCGATCTACGAGGCTCTGGAGCAGTTCCGACAGATGCGGGTGGTCCCCTTCGATGTGCCGGGCCACAAGCGCGGCCGGGGCAACCCGGAGTTGACGGCCTTCCTAGGCCAGCAGTGCGTGGGTGTGGACGTCAACAGCATGAAACCGCTGGACAATCTCTGCCACCCGGTATCGGTCATCCGGGAGGCCGAGGAGCTGGCCGCCGACGCTTTCGGCGCAGCACACGCTTTTCTGATGGTGGGCGGCACCACCAGCTCGGTGCAGAGCATGGTGCTGACGGTCTGCAAGCGGGGCGACGAGATCATTCTCCCCCGCAACGTCCACCGCAGTGTGCTGAACGCACTGGTGCTCTGCGGCGCAGTGCCGGTCTATGTCAATCCCGAAGTGGACAAGCGCCTCGGCATCTCGCTGGGCATGAAGCGGGAGCAGGTGGCAAAAGCCATCAAGGAGCACCCCAACGCCGTGGCCGTGCTGGTGAACAACCCCACCTATTACGGCATCTGCTCTGATCTGCGCGCCATCGTCAAGATGGCCCACGACGCCGGGATGCTCTGCCTCGCCGACGAGGCCCACGGCACCCACTTCTACTTCGGCGGCGGCAGTCTGCCCGTCTCTGCCATGGCGGCAGGCGCGGACATGGCGTCCGTCTCCATGCATAAGAGCGGCGGCAGCTTAACGCAGTCGAGCCTGCTGCTCATCGGCCCCAACGTCCACCCCGGCTATGTGCGCCAGATCATCAACCTGACCCAGACGACCTCCGGCAGCTACCTGCTCATGTCCAGCCTCGACATCTCCCGGCGGAACCTCGCGCTGCGGGGCCGACAGGTGTTCCATCAGGTGGCTGACATGGCCGAGTACGCCCGCGAAGAGATCAACGCCGTGGGCGGCTACTACGCCTTCGGCAAGGAGCTGTGCAACGGCAACTCGGTCTTCGACTTCGACACCACAAAGCTCAGCGTCCACACGCTGGACATCGGCCTCGCCGGCATCGAGGTCTACGACATCCTGCGGGATGAGTATGACATCCAGATCGAGTTCGGCGACATCGGCAACATCCTCGCCTACCTCTCCATCGGCGACCGCCCGCAGGAGATCGAGCGTCTGGTGAGCGCACTGGCCGAGATAAAGCGCCGCTACCACACCGACGGTGCCGGCCTGCTGAGCCAGGAATACATCGACCCCGTCGTTGCCGCCAGCCCACAGGAGGCGTTCTACGCCCCCAAAAAGAGCCTGCCCCTCCGGGAGACCGAGGGCATGGTGTGCAGCGAGTTCGTCATGTGCTACCCGCCGGGCATCCCCATCCTGGCCCCCGGCGAGCGCATCACCAAAGAGATACTGAACTATATCGAGTACGCCAAGGCCAAAGGCTGCAGCATGACCGGCCCGGAAGACCCGGACATCCTGCACCTGAATGTTCTGGCATAAGGAGAAGCAGATGGAATTTTGGTTTTCGGAATTTCACACCCCGGACGTCAAGCACAGCATCCGGGTGAACAAGCAGCTCTACTCCAAGCAGAGCGACTATCAGCGCATCGACATTTTTGAGACGCCTGAGTTTGGCCGGGTGCTGACGCTGGACGGCAACGTGATGCTCACCGAGCGGGACGAGTTCATCTACGACGAGATGATCGTCCACGTCCCCATGGCCGTCCACAAGGAGGCAAAAGACATCCTTGTCATCGGTGCAGGCGACGGCGGCGTGGTGCGGGAGCTGACCCGCTACGACCGGGTCGAGCGCATCGACCTCGTGGAGATGGACCCCCAGGTCGTGGAGGCCTGCCGCGCCTATCTGCCCGGCAACGCCTGCCGGATGGACGACCGCCGGGTCCACATCTACTTCGAGAACGCTCTGAAATACATCCGCCGCTGCGAGGAGGAATATGACCTCATCATCGTGGACTCCTCCGACCCCTTCGGCCCCTCCGAGGGCCTGTTCACCCGGGAGTTCTACGGCAGCTGCTTCAACGCCCTGAAAGAAGACGGCATCATGGTCAACCAGCAGGGCAGCCCCTTCTACACCGAGGACGCCAGTGCCATGCAGCGCAGCCACAAGCGCATCGCGTCCACCTTCCCCGTCAGCCGGGTCTATCAGGCACACATCCCGACCTTCGCCGCCGGCTACTGGCTCTTCGGCTTTGCCAGCAAGAAGTACCACCCCATCGACGACCTGGACGCCGACGCATGGAAGGCGCTCAATCTGCGCACCCGCTACTATACCACCCGGCTCCACGTCGGAGCTTTCTATCTGCCGGCATTCCTCGAGGAGATGCTGCGCGAAGTGGAGGAACCCAAATGATCTCACCCAATGTTGAAACCTTTATCGGCTGCGACAGCAGCTACCGCGCCGCCGACATCGTGCTTTACGGCGCACCGTTCGACTCCACCACCAGCTACCGCCCCGGCGCACGGTTCGGCCCGTCGGCCATCCGGCACGAGAGCTTTGGCCTCGAGACTTACAGCCCCTACCAGAACGCCGATCTGACCGACTTCGACATCTTCGACAGCGGCGACCTCGAGCTCTGCTTCGGCTCCAGCGAAGCCGCCCTTGCCGACATCGAGGCCCGGGCGGCAGAGATCCTGCACGACGGCAAGCTTCCGCTCCTGCTGGGCGGTGAGCATCTGGTGACGCTGGGTGCGGTGCGGGCCGTGGCGGAGAAATACCCCGGCCTCCACATCATCCACTTCGACGCCCACGCCGACCTGCGGGACGACTACCTCGGTGCAAAGCTGAGCCACGCCTGTGTGCTGCGCCGCTGCCACGAGATCGTGGGCGACGGCCGCATCCACCAGTTCTGCATCCGCAGCGGCGAGCGGGCCGAGTTCGAGTTTGCGGCCCAGCATACCGAGATGCACAAGTTCGACTTCACCGGCCTTGCCGCGCTCACCGAACAGCTCTGCGCCACCAAAGAGCCGGTCTACCTCACCATCGACCTCGACTGCCTCGACCCCTCCTGCTTCCCCGGCACCGGCACCCCCGAGGCCGGCGGCGTGAGCTTTTTGCAGCTGCTGGACGCCATCCGCACCGTGTCCAAAGCCAACATCGTGGGCGCCGACCTCAACGAGCTGGCTCCCATGCTGGACATCTCCGGCGTTTCTACGGCCACGGCCTGCAAGGTGCTGCGGGAGCTGCTGATCGCCCTCGACAAGGGCTGGCCCGGGTTTCAGGTCTGACAAAAAAATAATTTGATATAAAGGAGAAACCATCATGAGCAAAGTTCTGATCATCGGCTGCGGCGGCGTGGCCTCCGTCGCCATCCACAAGTGCTGCCAGGTCCCCGAAGTGTTCACCGACATCTGCATCGCCAGCCGCACCAAGTCCAAGTGCGACAAGCTGGCCGCAGAGCTTGCCCCCAAGACCACCACCAACATCACTACCGCACAGGTGGATGCCGACCATGTGGACGAGGTCATCGCCCTCATCAAGAGCTATCAGCCCGACCTCGTGATGAACATCGCCCTGCCCTATCAGGACCTGACCATCATGGACGCCTGCCTCGCCTGCGGCGTCAACTACATGGACACCGCCAACTACGAGCCGGAGAACACCGACGACCCCGCGTGGCGTGCCATCTATGAGAAGCGCTGCAAGGAGGCAGGCTTCTCCGCCTACTTCGACTACAGCTGGCAGTGGGCCTACGCCAAAAAGTTTGAGGAAGCCGGCCTCACCGCCCTGCTGGGCAGCGGCTTCGACCCGGGCGTGACCCAGGCTTACTGCGCCTACGCCAAGAAGCACGAGTTCGACACCATCGACACCATCGACATCCTCGACTGCAACGGCGGCGACCACGGCTATGCTTTCGCCACCAACTTCAACCCCGAGATCAACCTCCGCGAAGTCTCCGCCCCCGGCAGCTACTGGGAGAACGGCCATTGGGTCGAGATCCCGGCCATGAGCATCAAGCGGGAGTACGACTTCGACAAGGTGGGCCAGAAGGATATGTACCTGCTCCACCACGAGGAGATCGAGTCTCTGGCAAAGAACATCCCGGAGGCAAAGCGCATCCGCTTCTTCATGACCTTCGGCCAGAGCTATCTCGACCACATGCGCTGCCTCGAGGACGTGGGGATGCTCTCCACCACCCCCATCAACTTCAACGGTCAGGAGATCGTCCCCATCCAGTTCCTGAAGGCCCTCCTGCCTGATCCCGCCAGCCTCGGCCCCCGCACCAAGGGCAAGACCAACATCGGCTGCATCTTCACCGGCAAAAAGGACGGCAAGGAAAAGACCTACTACATTTACAACGTCTGCGACCACCAGGAGTGCTACAAGGAAGTCGGCTCTCAGGCCATCAGCTACACCACCGGCGTTCCGGCCATGTGCGGCGCACTGATGCTGCTGACCGGCAAGTGGACCACCAAGGGCGTCCACACCGTGGAAGAGTTCGACCCGGACCCCTATCTGGACGCACTGGACAAGTACGGCCTGCCCCGCTCTGAGAGCCACAGCCCGGCTCTGGTGGACTGATGCGGCTGGTCGATACGCGCCCGCCCTTCGCGGGGCTGGCAAACCTCTCGGAGGGCGCACTTGCTTCCCTGCCCACCCCCTGCTATCTGCTGGACGAAGCCCAGCTGCGCCGCAACGGCGAGATTCTGCTGGGGGTCCAGCAGCGGACGGGCTGCAAGATCCTGCTGGCGCAGAAAGCTTTCTCCAACTTCGACCTCTACCCGCTTCTCGCACCCTGCCTCGCAGGCACTGAGGCCAGCGGCCTCTACGAGAGCCGCCTGGGCAAGGAAGAGCTGCCCGAGAAGGAAAACCACGTCTTCTGCGCCGCCTACCGGGTGGACGAGTTCAACGAGCTTCTGGATTACGCCGACCACATCGTGTTCAACTCCCCGGCCCAGCTGGCAAAGTTCGGCCCCGCGGCCAAGGCGGCGGGCAAGAGCGTCGGTCTGCGCATCAACCCGGAGCGTTCCACCCAGGAAGGCCACGCCATCTATGACCCCTGCGCCCCGGGCAGCCGTCTCGGCACCACCCGCGCCCAGTGGGACGCGGCTCTGGCAAAACAGCCGGGCCTCGCCGCCCTGCTGGACGGTCTGCACTTCCACACCCTCTGTGAGCAGGACGCCGACGCTCTGGCCGTGACGCTGGACGCTGTGGAAGAGAAATTCGGCGACCTGCTGCCGGGGCTGAAATGGCTCAATTTTGGCGGCGGACACCACATCACCCGCCCGGGCTATGACCTTGCCGCGCTGGAAGCCTGCATCGCCCGGATGCAGGAGAAGTACGGCGTACAGGTCTATCTGGAGCCGGGCGAGGCGTGGGCGCTGAACGCGGGCTATCTCGTCACCACAGTGCTGGACACCCTGCAGAACGGTGACACCAGCCTCGCCATCCTCGATATGTCGGCCGCCTGCCACACCCCGGACGTCATCGAGATGCCCTACCGCCCTCCCCTGCTGGACGCGGGCGAGCCGGGCGAAAAGCCCTGCACCATCCGCCTCGGCGGGCCGACCTGCCTTGCGGGCGATGTCGTGGGAGACTACAGCTTCGACGCCCCGCTTGCCGAGGGCGACCGGCTCATCTTCGGCGACATGGCCATCTACACCACCTGCAAGAACAACACCTTCAACGGAATGCCCCTGCCGCCCATCTGGGCGCTGGCTGAGGACGGCACCTGCCGGGAGCTGGTCCGCTTCGGCTACAACGACTTCAAGATGCGGCTGGGTCACCGCGCATAAAACGAAAGCCATCGGCTGTCTGGGCCGATGGCTTTTTTGTTCACTTGAGTTTCTTTTTGGCTTCGTACTCCCGCAGGGCGGTCAGCGCCTCACCCGACAGCGGGTAGAGGGCCAGCATATTGAATATGGTCATCAGGCCGATGCCCACGTCGCCGAGGTCCCACACCACGGTGTAGGCCTGCATACCGCCGACGATCAGCATCACCAGCGCCAGCACCTTGTAGGCCGTCTGCCAGAACCAGCTGTCGCCGAAGAGATAGGCCACGTTGCAGCGGGCGTAGTAGAGGATGCCGATAAAAGTAGAGAAGCTGAACAGTGCCAGCGTCACTGCGATGAAGACGACGCCGAAACTGCCCAGATGGTACTGCATCGCCGCCTGCAAAAGGTTCATGCCCTGCAGGCCGCTCGTCACGCTCCCGGGAGCCAGCAGCATCACGAAGGCCGTGCAGCTGCAGATGACGATGGTGTCGATGAGGACGCCCAGCGCCTGCACGAGGCCCATCTTCACGGGGTCGTCGCACTCAGCGGCAGCAGCGGCGCAGGGGGCCGAACCGGAACCGGCCTCGTTGGAGAAAAGGCCCCGCTTGATGCCGTTCATCACCACAGCGCCAAAGCCGCCGCCCACGGCCTGACGCAGGCCCAGCGCCTCCGAGAAAATTTGGACGAAGACACCGGGCAGCTGGGGCAGATGGGTGAGGATGAGCCAGAGGGTCATGACGAAGTAGCAGCCCGCCATGATGGGGACTATGACGTCGAGGCTCTTGACGGTGGCTTCCTTCCGCAGGACGATGACCGCCGCAAGCGCCGTCAGCACCAGCGTCGTGACCAGCGGCGGGATGGAGAACGCATTCTGGAACGCCTCGCTCACCGAGTTGCTGACCACCTGACTGATGCCGCACCAGCAGATAAGGCCCGACACGGCGAACAGGCCGGCCGCCACCGAGCGGCGGAGTTTCCTGCCCCGTTTGCGCTCCGCGAGGGTGTGGAGATAGTAGGCCGGGCCGCCCCGCCAGCCGCCGTAAAGGTGGTCGGGCTGCTTGTATTTCTGGGCCAGCGTGGACTCCACAAAGGAGGTGGATGCGCCCAGCAGAGCCGTCACCCACATCCAGAACACCGCGCCTGCACCGCCCACAGACAGCGCCGCCACGACGCCCACCAGATTGCCCATGCCCACCCGGGTGGCCGTGGACACCACCAGCGTCTGGAAGGACGAGAGGCCGCTGCCCTTGTCGTTCTTCTCGCAGACCGCCGCCAGCATATCCCGGAACAGCCGCACCGGCAGAAGCCTCGTGCGCAGGGTGAAGAACACCCCCGCCGTCAGCAGTAAGATGACCATAAACGAAAGACTGAGGGTCACGTTTCCCAGATGCAGGGTGAGCAGGTCGCCCCACAACAGACGGTAGACCCCCTCGATGATTTGAATGAGCACAGCATTTCCTCCCAGTGCTTTGATTTGGCCGTTTTTGCACAAAAACAGGCCGTCGTCCTTTATTATAGACGATTCGGCCTGTTTTGTAAATCAGGAAAGTGAAGTTCAGGAGAAAAAAGCAACGGCGACGACAAAGCCTCTCCCCTTGGGAGAAGTGGCATTGCGAAGCAATGACGGAGAGGGCAAGCCCGGCACGAAAGAGCCGCCGCGCAGCGATAAGCAGGCTCTTTCTCAGAGCGATACTATCGCTGTGTTTATGCTTCTCTCCTGGCATCCTTGCCCTCTCAGGCGCTTCGCGCCAGCTCTCCCAAAGGGAGAGCCTTTCCATACCGTCAGGCGCAGCAAAAAGCTCCCCCTTTCGGAGGAGCTTGAAGTACGGTTTATCAGGACAAGATCATTCTGTCATTTGCAAACTCACCGCCGCTGGCGATCTGGAACTTTGCCAGCAGGTCGGAGACCTGCAGGTTCTTCTTCTCCTCGCCGGAGACGTCGTAGATGATGTGACCCTCGTGCATCATGATGAGGCGGTTGCCGTACTTGATGGCGTCCTTCATGTTGTGGGTGATCATCATGGTGGTCAGGTGGTTCTCCTCGACGATCTTCGCCGAGAGGGTCAGCACCTTGAGGGCGGTCTTGGGGTCGAGGGCGGCGGTGTGCTCGTCCAGCAGCAGGAGCTTGGGCTTGTTCATGGTGGCCATCAGCAGAGTCAGCGCCTGACGCTGGCCGCCGGACAGCAGGCCCACACGGGCGGTCAGCCGGTTCTCGAGGCCCAGATCGAGGCTCTTGAGCAGTTCACGGTACTGCTCCCGCTCCGCCCTGGTGATGCCGATGCGGAGGGTACGGGGCTTGCCGCGGCGGGCGGCAAGGGCGAGGTTCTCTTCGATCTGCATGGTGGCGGCAGTGCCGGTCATAGGGTCCTGAAAGACGCGGCCAATGTAGGCGGCGCGCTGATGCTCGCCCAGACGGGTGACGTCCACGCCGTCGATGATGATCTTGCCGCAGTCCACGGGCCAGACGCCGGCGACGGCGTTCAGCATGGTGGACTTGCCTGCACCGTTGCCGCCGATGACGGTGACAAAGTCGCCCTCATTCAGCTTCAGGTTCAGGCCGTTCAGGGCCGTCTTCTCGTTGACGGTGCCTGCGTTGAAGGTCTTGGAAACATTTTGTATCTCAAGCATTGTTTGCGCCCTCCTTGTTTGCCTTTTTGGCCGCAGGCTTTGCGAAGTATCTGCCCTTCCAGTACGGCACGGCGAGGAAGACAGCCACAACGGATGCGCTCAGCAGCTTTAACAGGTTTGCGTCAAAGCCGAGGGTCAGCACCAGCTGGATGACGATGTAGTAGATGATGGCACCCAGAGAGACGGACACCATCTTGAGGGCGAAGTTGTGGAAGATGCGGCCAAACACAGCCTCACCGATGATGACAGCGGCCAGACCGATGACGATGGCGCCGCGGCCCATGCCGACATCCGCAAATCCCTGATACTGGCTCAGCAGAGCGCCGGACAGCGCTACCAGAGCGTTGGAGACGGCCAGACCCAGTACGATGTTGAAGTTGGTGTTGATGCCCTGTGCGCGGGACATGGCGGGGTTGGAGCCGGTGGCGCGGATGCCGCAGCCCAGCTCGGTGCCGAAGAACCAATACAGCACGGCAATGACCACAGCCGACACCAGAATGACCATGATAATGGGGTTGTGGAGCGCGAACTCCTTGACCCAGCGCAGGGAGATGAGCAGGTCATACTTGTCCACGTTGATGGACTGGTTGGCCTTGCCCATGATCTTCAGGTTGATGGAGTAGAGGGCCAGCTGGGTCAGGATGCCGGACAGGATGGCCGGGATGCCCATAAAGGTGTGGAGCAGGCCGGTGACGAAGCCGGTGGCGAGGCCCGCCAGCACGGCAGCCAGCAGGGACACCCAGACGTTCTGGCCCGAGAGCAGGCACATGACGCAGACTGCGCCGCCGGTGCCGAAGGAGCCGTCCACGGTCAGGTCCGCCACATCAAGGATGCGGTAGGTGAGGTAAACGCCGATGGCCATAATGCCCCAGATGAGGCCCTGTGCGCACGCACCCGGCAGAGCACCGGGCAGGTTCGCCAGTCTTGCAAGCATTTCCAAAATGATTCCTCCTAAATTACACTTTTTTATAGACCCGTTTGATACGGGAAAGCGGAGAAGGGCAAGAAAAACCGCTCTTCTCCGCTATATTCCAGATGTGTTCAACCTCTCAGTCTCGCTGCCGCTCGACAGCTCCCCTAGTAGGGGAGCCTCTGGCGAAGAGATGAGGCTTTCCGCTATGCCAAGGCCTCCCCTCGATAGGGGAGGTGGCACACCGTCAGGTGTGACGGAGAGGTTGTTCCTTATCAGCCCTCGATGGCCTCATAGCCTTCGGGAGCGGTCAGGCCCAGGTCGTCGCAGATGGTCTTGTTGTACTTCTTGGTCACATCGGTGTACTCGATGGGCATATCAGAGACATTGGACTCGCCCTTCAGGATCTTGACGGCCATCTCACCGGTGGTGTAGCCCAGGTCGTAGTAGCTGATGGACAGGGTGGCCACGCCGCAGCCGGCGCAGATGCCCTCCTCACCGGCGAAGACGGGCTTCTTGGCCGGGCGGCAGATGCCGTCCACGATGCCGGTGTTGGCAGCGACGGTGTTGTCGGTGGGGACATACAGAGCGTCGTTCTCGTCAGCGGCCTTCTGGCAGACGGAAGACAGGTCGTTGGAGTCGGAGAAAGCGTACTGAGTCGCGGTGACGCCCTTGGCCTCCAGATACTTCTGGACCTCGTCCACCTGATACTGGCTGTTGGCCTCAGCGGAGCAGTACAGCAGGCCGACCTTCTTGGCATCGGGCATCCACTCCACGATCATATCGGCCTGCTGGTCCAGCGGAGCCAGATCAGAGGTGCCGGAGATGTTGCCGCCGACAGTGCCGGAGAAGTCGGTCAGGCCCAGAGCCACGCCATACTCGGTGACGGAGGTACCCAGAACGGGGATCTCATTGGTGGCAGACTGTGCAGCCTGCAGAGCGGGGGTGGCGTTTGCCATGATGAGGTCAACGCCGGAGGAAACGAAGCCGTTGGCGATGGTGGCGCAGGTAGCGGAGTCACCCTGTGCGTTCTGGAAGTCGAACTTCACGTTGTCGCCGAACTCTGCGGTCAGAGCGTCCTCAAAGCCCTGCGTTGCAGCGTCCAGAGCGGCGTGCTGCACCAGCTGGCAGATGCCGATGGTGTAGGTGTCGCCGGAAGCGGCAGCGGAGCCGGCTGCGGCAGAAGATGCCACAGAAGAAGCAGCCGTGGAGGATGCAGAAGAGCCGCCGCAGGCGGTCAGGGCAGCAGCAGCGCCGCAGACAGCGGCAGCAGCCAGAAACGAACGACGAGTGATTTTACGCATAATGATTACTCCCTCATTTTTCCATCTACGCGGCAGCAGGACGCCGCGCCGAAAAGCATTTGAATGTCCAGCAGAGAGCCTCTGCTTTACACTCGTGAAGTATATCACGATTTCCGTCCGATGGCAACGCCGTTTCGGCTCTAATTATCTATTAAAATGAATACACCTATCACTTTTTTCGATGGGTGTTTCTTCTCTGCTGATAGTCCGTCAGTTTTTGGAGCTCTGCGCCCAGCCAGACGAGGTTTTCTTCCAGCTGAGGGAGGAATTCTTTCTCATAGTCAAACCTAAAATAGAGTGCCTGCCAGAGCTTCGCCTGCATCCGGCGGCGCAGGGGCGGCTCGAGGGCGGCGTCCAGCGGCTCCACCACGTCTTCCAGGTTCATGCAGGTCTGCGCCCAGCGGACGTCGGTTTTTTCCCGGGCAGGGACGTCGTAGCGGGCCAGATAGTCCTCCACTTTGGCTTCGATGACACGCCCTCCGCAGCCGGTGGGCTGCAAAAAGTAGCTCACCTCCCCTTCCCTGCTGATCTCCTGCGCCAGCGGGTAGAGGGCGCAGACCAGCGGTTCGGCGTCGTGGATGGCGCAGTGGTTCTCGGTGAGGAAGGGGCAGTTGTTCCGCTCCTCCTTCACGGGGGCCAGCCGCAGCACCGGCAGATGGCTCACCTGCCCGATGGACGCGCGGCAGAAGGCCCGGGCCACGGTCTGGGGCGGCAGGCGCAGCCGGGCCGCGATGCGCCAGAGGTCGAAGCCCGACAGCACGATGTCCTCCCGCCCCCGGCAGCAGCCGCCGCAGCCTGCGCAGGCAAACGAGAACGCCTCGTCCCGCGCCAGCAGCGGTGTCGTGCGGGCAAAATCCACCCGTCCGCAGAGGTCGAGCTGTGAATCCTTGAGCATGTATGTTTCTCCTGTATACTGTAGTAGATTATGTGGCCAAGTGACCATTTAATAATATAGTTACGTTATATTTTTCCAGTTGGCCAGTTTGGCCAAGTGACCCCCATTGGCCAAGTGAGTCACTTGGTCAGCATCGCCCATTTGGCCACCTTGGCCAAGTGACTTTCTTGCCGATGCATCGTCGATAATTTGTCACTTGGCCAGATAATATGCGGGTCTCAGAGAGGGGGAGGAAAACCTCTCCCTCACTCAAACCTCTTCGCCGGTATCACGATCGCCCCGAACAGCGAGGCGATATACACCACCAGCACCGCGCCCCACACCTGCCAGCCGGTGGCGCGCTCAAACAGGACAGCCCCCGCCGTGCAGGGCGGCACCAGCACCATCGACACCATCGACCAGACCCGGAACGCCCGCAGGACGTGCTTCCAGTTTCGGTTGTTGTAATAGATGCCCGGGATGTGGATGTGGAACGCACCCTGTGCAAAGTTGCAGATGCGGTTCTCGTCGTAGTAGCGGGGCAGGGTCTCGGCCATCCAGAACATGGCATAGGCCCCGTAGACGACGCCGAACACCACGCCGATGATGAGCAGAGCCAGCGCTCCCTCGATGTCGGCCAGTCCCGCCGCCCAGACGGCCAGCGCTTCTGCGACGCCCAGCACGCAGCAGATGACATACACCGGCAGATACTTCTTCGTCCGCGCCTGACGGCGCTCCGGCGGCTCTGCCGAAAAGGTCAGCGCCTTGCGGATGAGGTCTTCGGTCTCCTCGCGGGTGAAGCGCCGCTCCTCCTCTACCCGGCGTCCCTGCAGAAGCTCGGCCACCGTCACGTTCAGCTGCTCGGCCAGCGGCACCAACAGCGAGATGTCCGGCACACTCAGTCCCCGCTCCCACTTGCTGACGGCCTTGTCGGACACATACAGCGTCGCGGCAAGCTCCCTCTGGGTCATCCCCTTTTCCCTGCGCAGCTGGGCCAGAAAGCGGCCAAATGCAGCCTTATCCAGTTCGTACATATCTTCTGCCTCCTTGCGGGCGTCTGCCGCCCCTTTCTGGCCTTATTATACCGGGCCGCACCCTCCCGCGCAACCGACGGGCGGTAGAATCATCGCTCTTTCGTTTCTTTTATGAAAAAGCGCCGCACAGTTTCCTGCGCGGCGCTTCGCCGTTCTATATCGATCGTCCGAAAGGCCGAGCAACCCGATAAAATAGCCTTTCATTCCCCGGCAGAGGGCCTGCTCGATCAGGCCCGCCCGCCGGAAGGGATCAAGTTCAAGACTCGAAGACCTTCCTGACCGCCGGGCTTGCCTCAATGATGCGGACCAGCAGAACGCCCAGCACGGTGCAGCTGATGAGCTCACCGATGCCCACGGAGATGCCGTTGGTGACGCAGGCCAGCCAGAGGGGTGCGCTGGAAGAGGGGTCCGGGAACATCACTGCGATCTCGATGCCGATGATGACGGCATTGAAGACCACCGGGGGCAGAGAGGCCGCAAGGGCCAGACCCTTGAAGCGGATGTTCCGCAGCTTGTAGGTCACGAGGCAGGCCAGCAGGGTGGCCAGAGTGCCGAAGATGACGTCCACGATGGTGGAGCCCAGCAGGTTTGCCAGGAAGCAGCCCAGCACTACGCCGAAAATGTACTCGGCACCAAACACGGGCAGCAGGCAGAGCGCCTCGGCCACACGCACCTGCACAGCGCCGTAAGAGAACGGCTGCAGTGCCATGCAGAGCACGACGTAAAGGGCTGCGACCATGCCGCAGCGGGCCAGTTTACGGACGGAAAGATTCTGATTTTTCATCGTATAACTCCAGCGGTTTGATTTTGACCACGCGGGGACCGCCAGCCCCCGTGGGTTTGGCCCGGCATGGTTCGAGACACGCCGGGGAGCCTAAAATCCTAAGTTGCTCTTTAAGGAGCCGTACCCGCAGGCACAGCGTGAAGAATTATACCATACTTTGGGCCGGAATGCAACGGCGATACGAAAAAAGACTGCCGCACAGCAGCAGTCTTTCCGTGATATGCTCAGTCCCGGGCCTTGCCCACATAGACCAGCGCAAGGGTGTCGGGGCCGGTGTTGGCCGAGACGACGCCGCCCAGATTGAAGGTAGTGAGCGGAGCCTTGCCGAAGGCTTTGCGGCAGGCTTTTTCCAGCTCAGCAGCCTGGGGGATGGAGGTGTGGCCGATCATATAATCGAAGTCCTCCACGCCCTCGGTGCGCTTTTTGCACAGGTCGATCATGGCGGGGATGACCTTGTCGTCGCCGCGCACCTTGCTCTCCACCCTGGTCTTGCCGTCGATGAGGGTGATGATGGGACGAATGCCCATCAGCTCGCCCATGACCGCGGCGGCGGCAGAGATGCGGCCGCTCTTCTTCATCTGCTTGAGGCTGTAGGGTCCGAGGATGACCTCCATCTTGTTCATCTGGGTCTCAAACTCGCTGATGACGTGGCGGAGCTCCGCGCCGTTCTGCAGCTTGCGGGCCATCTCGCACAGATACCAGCCGAACACCATCGAATAGGTGTGGGGGTCGAGCAGATGGATGTTCAGGTGATGTTCCGGGCGCTCCTCCCGCAGCATCCCCTGGGCCATGACGGCGTTGTTGTAGGTGGAAGAACCGGAGCGGTTGATGGGGACATGGATGACATCGGTGTAGCCCTCGTCCACATACTGGCAGTATTTCTCACAGAACTGGATGGGGGTGATGGCAGCCGTGGAGGGGATGCCCTTGGCGGCGCGCATCTTGTCGTAGAACTCCTCGGGGGTGTACTTTTCACGCTCCACGATGTCTTCGTCGTCCAGCAGGATGTGGAAGCCCATAATGTCGATGCCGTATTTCTCGGCCAGCTCCTGCGGGATGTCGCAGGAGGAGTCGGTCAAAATTGCGATTTTGCTCATAGTGTTCCTCATTTCCATTCGTAGTCTCGCAGGCGGCCGTGGTCCAGCAGCTCCGGGAAGTCCCACTGGCGCAGTACCTCGTATACGCCCACGGCGACGCTGTTGGACAGGTTCAGGCTGCGGCAGGTGTCCCGCATGGGCATCCGGATGCAGTGCTCCTGATTAGCTGCCAGCAGCGCCTCCGGCAGACCGGCATCTTCCCGTCCGAACACGAGGTATGCCCCGTCCGGGTAGGCGACGTCGGTGTAGCGCTGGGGCGCTTTGGTCGTAAAGTAGTAAAAAGGCCCCTCGTTCTTCGAGAAGAAGTCATCCAGACTGTCGTAATAGCTGATGTCCAGATAGTGCCAGTAATCCAGCCCGGCGTGCTTGAGCTTCTTGTCGTCGATGGCAAAGCCCATCGGCCCCACCAGATGGAGGCGGCAGGCCGTGCAGGCACAGGTGCGGGCCACATTGCCGGTGTTCTGAGGGATGCGCGGCTCCACCAGAACGATGTTCAGGGTCGGTTTTTCACTCATCGCTGTTTACTCCTCCCCCATCGGACACAGGCGGGGCAGCAGCGGCTCGAACCAGACGCCGAAGCGGGTGTCCTGGTCGCAGGGCGTTTTCTGGATGGCCAGCGCCACGAACTCTGCCGCGTTGTCTGCCGCTGCGCTCAGGGCGTTGCCCTGGATGAGCGAGCCGATGAGCACCGCACCGTAGAGGTCGCCCGTGCCGGGGAAGCTGCGGGCAATATGCAGCTTCTTGACCACGAAGCGGTCGCGGCCTGCACCGGCGCAGGCGATGTACTTGTCCAGCTGCAGGCCGGTGACCACCACGTTGGGGGTCAGCGACGCCGCCAGCTCGTCGGCCAGCGCCCGGGCGCTTTCCTCGTCCAGCTGGGCGGGCAGCTCTTTTTCCAGCAGCAGGCCGGCCTCGGTGGCGTTGGGCAGGATGAGGTCGGCCCGGCGGCAGAGCTGCCGCATCCGGTCGATGAAGGCCGGGGTCACGGTAGAGTAAGCCTTGCCGTTGTCGCCCATCACGGGGTCTACCACCTTATAGGCCGAGGGCCAGAGGTCAAAGGCCTTTTCGGCCAGCGCGGCCTGCTCCTCGCCTCCGAGGTAGCCGGTGTAAATGCAGTCGAAGCTCAGCCCCAGCTCCCGGTAATGTTCCAGTGCGGCCTCGCCGTAGGCGCAGCCGTCCAGACGGGCCGGTGTCCCGAAGCCGCCGGTGTGGGTGGAGAGCACCACTGTGGGCAGCGCCACCGGCTGGATGCCCATGACGCTGAGCACCGGCAGGATGACCGCCAGACTGCAGCGTCCCACACCGGAAAGGTCGTGGATGCAGAGAACTTTTTTCGGTTCCGTTATCTTCAGCAAAAAAGAAACCTCCTTCGCGGAATATGCCTTTTCCCATAAACCAAGCCAGCCCATAACCGGCCCAGTTTATCAGCATATCATACAGTATACCACATTTTCCTGCACAAAAAAAGCGTATAGTGAATCCTTTGGCGGAAATACTATCCTCGCAGCCCAAAAATTTTGATTCGAAGGGAGTGCCTCCTATGAAAAACGAACACACAAGCTCCACCGCCCCGCTCCTGATCGGCATGGCCGCCGGTGCCGCACTGGGCGCCGCCGGCGTCATGGCCACCAACACGAGCCAGCGCCAGATGCGCCGCACCGCCCGCAAGATCGCCAAGGGTGCCGAGCACGCCGTGAGCCAGCTGGACAAGATGGTGGGCGACTTCGTGGAGCACAAGATGGAGGGCTGACGGCCCCCGCATCGCGCAGAAAGGCCGGGACAGAGGGTTCTCCCCTGCCCCGGCCTTTTGTTGCAGCAAAAAAGCCAGCAGATAAATCTGCTGGCTCTTGGTCCAGCAAGACTGGACAAATCCGAACTTTTTCCCTCTGCCGAATCGGCGGTCAAAGTGTCCTCAAAACGGACGGTTTGGGTGCCATCTTTGTAGTTGAACGTGATCAGCATCCGGTCATCGTACAGAAAAATAGCATTCACAAAAATTTCAATCAGCGCTTTACGCTGTTTTTTCTGCGAAATATCGAACCTTCTAAACTTCAACAGCCAGAACCGAATGAAATCCTCATTGAAGCTGGGCTTCTTCAATTTTTCATCTGCGATTTTTGCAGTCAGCTCATCTTTCTGGATCTCCAGTGCTTCCAGACGTTCTTTCGTTGTCCGGGTGTACAAGCCATCCTCGATGGCTTTCATCAGGTTGTCCAGCTTTTTGTTGACCTCTCGCAGTTGCTTTTCCAGCAGAGGGATCGTGGTGTTCTCCTGATTCTGGACATCCATGATCAATTGAACGATCTTGTCGATCACCGCATCGTCCTGAATCAGTTTCATGGTTTCCCGGACGACCAGCTCTTCCAGCCATTCTTTCTGCACGGTCTTTTTGTTGCAGTCCTTGCGCCGCTTGACGTTGGCGCACTTATAATAATAGTAGGTGCGTCCGGTTGCACTGGTTCCGCTTTCACCGAACATCAGCGCACCGCACTTGCCGCAGAACAGCTTAGTGGTCAACAGATATTCCTCGTCTGCCTTGCCACAGGCAGGGCCACGCTTGTTCTTATCCAAACGCTTCTGCACCCGGTCAAACAGGTCTTCCGGAACAATAACCGGAATTGCATCCGGCACAACGATATCCCGGAAAGACAGTTCTCCAATGTACCGGCGGTTCTTCAACATGGTGTTCACACTGCTGTGAGTCATTTTGCCGCCCTGCATATTGCGGACACCCTTGTCGTTAAGGAAGTTTACGATTTCCACCATCTTCTCGCCGTTGTCATACCGTTGAAAGGCTTCCAGCACCAGCGGCGAGGTCAGCGGGTCAAGGTGATAAAACTTGTCCTCGTCGATTTTGTAGCCGATGGTTCCTGTGCCGCCAGTGCATTTCCCTTTCAGGGCGTTCTCGGTCTGACCACGGATCACCTTTTCGGACAGCTCTGCGGAATAGTATTCCGCCATACCTTCCAACAGTGTTTCCACCAGAATGCCCTGTGAGCCCTCGGCAATGGGTTCCATAACGGAAATCAGGTGGACACCGTTCTTTTTCAGGATCATCTTGTAGTTTGCGCTATCAAAACGATTCCGTGCAAAGCGGTCAAATTTCCAGACGAGAACAACGTCAAATAGTTTCTTACCGCTGTCTTTGATCATCTGCTGGAACTCCGGGCGGTTGTCCGTTTTGGCAGAGAATGCACGATCAATGTAGTGTTTGATGACCGTGATGCCGTTCTTTTCGGCGTAGGCGGTGCATTCCCGAATCTGGCCTTCAATGGATTCTTCACGCTGGTTGTCCGAGGAATAGCGGGCATAGATTACGGCGGTCATAGACTCACTTCCTTTTTCTTATCGAACAGATGGGTAGCTTTTTGCATACTTGTAGATTTGGCGCGCACAGTCAAGGCTCATTTTGCTGGAATCGTTGTGTTTGAGCCATGCATTCACATTGCCCGGATTCAGCTTCAAGTCTGTGTAGAGACGATAATTCGTCAGTTTCTTTTTCCGCTGAAGTTCCAATACTCGGCGATGAATCAACGCTTTCGTATCATTGTCCGCAAGAGAGGTATCCCGCACCGAGCAATAGCTGCGCCAGACTTTCAAATAGCCCTCTGTCAGTTCCGGTGACTGGTTTTCCAGAAGCAGCAGCATTTGCGCCAGCGAATAGCGATTGGAAAGCTGCTCATACTCCGCAGCAACAGCCCTGTTTACGGTATAGCGGAGCAACAAATCCACTTTATCAAAGGCCAGCGCATAGAGATACAGTGGCTCTTTCAGGCGGGGATTTTCTGTCATGCAATCTGCCAGCTTATGGACACTTGCCGTCTGAACCCCGGAAAGTTCTACCACATACTGCTTCAAAAAGCCTTCAAATGTCAGCTTTCTCACGGTCTCCACCTCTCCACATACTCCTGATAACGGATATAAAAATCTCGATACCGCCAGTCGTTCAAAATGCTGGCTTTCAGCTCATCCTCATCGGTTGCAAGGTGTTCCAGCAAATTCCAGTCCAAAGAGTTCCGCACAGCCTCGCTCTCTACGTCTGCCTTGTCAGTGTCACGGAAAGAGCAGAGCTTTGCAATCACCAAATCCTCCAGACTGGGTGTGTAGAACTGTACCTTTGTACCACCGAAAGGCAGCGGCTGAAGCCGATCTTGGAAGTTGTACGGAAAATTATCAATATAGGCTTCCACATCCGTGTTGATGTCGTACTTGCCAAGTAGTCCGTACAGCTCTTTCGGGACGCTCAAGGCATCAATGTCATGGGTGGCACGGGTCAGCTTGCCCAGCAGAATAAACGCACTTCCGCCAACAATTACCATCTGGTAACGGTCGTCGTTGTCGATCATCAGGTCGGCATCTTCGTCCAGCCGTTCCAGACGCTTGTGGAGGTCGTCTAAAATCATCTTTCCCATAAAGCAGCCTTTCGTATTTTCAATAATAGTATTCTCTAAAATCATTTTAAGAGCTGGACTGTGTATTGTCAAGAGGAAATCAACAATATTTCTCGCATTTTACGCTGTCATGTTATCTGTCCACATCTCGCACTGGCTGATAACCGTGCTGATTGCTGTGTCGTAATCTTCCGGGGGATACTTATACTTTTTCAGAAGATGCTTCACCATCTTCCGCATACTGGCACGCGCTGTTTCTTTTTTCTGCCAGTCTATCGTCCGATTTTTACGCAGCATCTCGGTTAGTTCTCTGGTAAGGTCGATCAGTTCGTTGTTCTGGTAAAAATCTTTGATGTTCTCCGGCTTGGTCAGAGCATCGTAAAACGCCAGCTCTTCCTGCGTCAGCCCCAGTTTCTCACCATTATTGTACAACTCTGTGATTTCCTGTGCCGTTTTCAGAAGTTTCTTGATAACTTCCTCGTTTGTAATCAGCCCATTGTAGTAGGAGTTCATCAGCTGCGCAATTTTCTCCGAGAACTTCTGCGACTGCACAACATTTGTCCGCTTGTAAAGTGATACCTGTTCTGCCATCAACTTTTTCAAAATTTCCACAGCGATGTTCTTTTCTTTCATTTTTGATATTTCGTCCAATACCGCCGGGTCAAACAAGCTGATATTTTCATCTGCCTGCTTGCTGTCAAACAGACTGATTACACCTTGTCTCTGGATACTCGCTTTCAGAAGTTCATTGATTTGAGTGTTGATTTCTTTCAGCGAGAGCGTCTTTCCGCCGCTGCCGCCGTAAGTAATTTTCACCACGGTAGAACGCACAGCTTCCATGTAGGCGGCTTCATGACGCTCCTGTTCTGTGGTCATGCTGGAGCACAGGGAGTGCGACTGTTTCAGCAGCATTGCTTCTCGCAGGAACAAGTCCTTGCGCTTGGGTGCTTTGGCATCCAGCACAAAGTTCACACCACCCGTTACCAGCTTTGCCATAACCAGCGGCGAACCGTCAATAAAACTGCTGAAATCAAACCCGTGCAGCAAATCCTTGCACACCTGAAGCTTTTCCTGAAACTTCGGATATGCAACTTTGGAAATATCCATATCGCCATACCGGGACTGGTCGCGCTTGGTATATTCCTTCATGGCAGCTTTGAGGGCAGATGCAATGCCCACATAGTCCACGATCAAGCCGCCCTCTTTGTCCTTGAACACACGGTTCACACGAGCAATCGCCTGCATCAGATTATAACCGTGCATCGGCTTGTAGATGTACATTGTCGCCAGCGAGGGAACATCAAAACCGGTCAGCCACATATCCACCACGATAGCGATCTTCATTGGATCATCGTTATCTTTGAACTTTCGCGCCAGTTCCTCCTTGTGCGATTTTGTCCCAATAATCGCTTTCCAGTCCTCCGGGTCGTTGTTACCGCTGGTCATGACCACACCGATTTTCTCTTTCCATGCCGGACGCAGTTCCAGCAGCTTCCGGTAGATTTTCATGGCAATCGGGCGCGAATAGGCAACAATCATCGCCTTACCGGTCAGCAGGTTGGCACGGTATTTTTCGTAGTGGGTGACAATATCCTCGCACAGCGATTGCACCGTAGAATCTGCGCCCAACACGCTTTCCATCTGTCCCAACATTTTCTTGCTTTTTTCAATGGTCGCTGTGTCCGATTGCTGCTCCAATGCGTCATAAGTCGCATCAATCAGAGCCAGCGTGTCCTTATCCAGATGCAGCTTGATGACGCGGCTTTCGTAGTAGACAGGGCGCGTTGCGCCATCCTCCACCGCCTGCGTCATGTCGTAAATATCAATGCACCTCCTTGCCAGAGCCGATTTTTCGAACCGCAAGCAGATCGTGCACGAGATTCTGCACCCGGAGGACCGCCCTGCTCCGCAGAAACGAATCTACGGAATCAACTATGCTGCACTGGAAGCTGCCGTCCGGCGAATCCAGCAGGATGTTGATTTCCTGATGAAGTATCTCCCCAAGGTGCCTGATGATGCCTATGTGAAAGTGGAGACTACGAAGATTCGAAATTTTAACTGTTGACTTTTCTCCTCAATTTCGATATGCTGTTCTTGCTTTATCCGTTTCATTTTTGCACTGTTAACGTTAAAGCAAAAGACCAGAGTTGTAAAGCCTTTTGGCTAAATAACTCTGGCCTTTTTGTTGGGCTTGTGCAACAGCCCCATGCAAATTAAAATAATAATTCCGCTATCTATGCGCAGAGCAACGCGGAGCGCATTTTTGATCGTTGTACGGTCGGATAAGCTGTGAAACCAACGCCGCCGTGCAGGGGGGGGGGGCTGCGCGGCGGCGTTGGTTATGAAAAGGAGAATAATATGAGGAAGCAGAAAAAGTCGGTTTAACCCATAGTTACCTGCACCGTTACCTCGGTCCCGGCGGCAGCCAGCGGCAGCACATTGCCGCAGATGGCCTTGCCGTCTACGGTAACCGCCTTGACGCCGTGCTGAACCCCGGCGGCGTTGTCCACCGTGATGCGATACTCTGCGCCACGGAAGCGGCGGGTGACCGTGTAGCCGGTCAGGGTGTGGGGGATGCAGGGGTCCACCCGCAGGCCGTCCAAGGTGGGCTGGATGCCCAGAATGTACTGACTGATGTTGAAGAAGGTCCATGCTGCCGTGCCGGTCAGCCAGCTGTTTTTGGCTTCGCCGAAGGTGGGGGCGTCCTTGCCTGCCACCATCTGGCTGTAAACGTAGGGTTCGGTGCGGTGGATCTCAGAGATGTCCTCGATGTAGGCGGGGCAGGTCTTGCGGTAGACCGCAAAGGCGCGGTCGCCGTGACCCAGCGTTGCCTCGGCGCAGCTGATCCACGGGTTGTTGTGGCAGAAGATACCGGCGTTCTCCTTGTATCCCGGAGGATAGCTGGAGATCTCGCCCAGATTCAGCTGATAGCCGGTGTAGGCGGGCTGCAGCAGCACCACACCGTATTTGGTGTCCAGCCGCTCCTCCACGCTGGCAAGCGCCTGCGCGGCCTGTCCGGTCTCCCTGCCGATGCCCGCCATGACGCACATGCCCTGTGGCTCGATAAAGATCTGACCCTCGGCGCACTCCTTGCTGCCGATGGGGTTGCCGAAAGCATCGTAGGCACGGCGGAACCACGCGCCATCCCAGCCTGCAGTCAGGACGGCCTGCTCCACCGCGTCAATGCTCTGGCGGGCGGCGGAAGCCTCGGTGTCAAGGCCCAGATGGTCGCACAGCTCGGCGTATTCGTGGCCGTACTTAACGAACATGCCCGCAATGAACACGCTCTCCGCCACAGGACCCTCGCTGGGCCCGGTGATCTGGAAACTCTCGCCCGGGTGCTCGGAGAAGCAGTTCAGGTTCAGGCAGTCGTTCCAGTCCGCACGCCCGATGAGCGGCAGACCGTGGGGACCCAGATGGGTGCAGGTAAAGTTGAAGCTGCGGCGCAGGTGCTCCATCAGGGGCTGCGCCTTGGCGGCATCGTTGTCAAAGGGAACCTGCTCCTCCAGAATGGACCAGTCGCCGGTCTCCCGCAGGTAGGCGGCGGTACCGGCAATGAGCCACAGCGGGTCATCGTTGAAGCCGGTGCCGATGTCCCGATTGCCCTTTTTGGTCAGGGGCTGGTACTGGTGGTAGGCGCTGCCGTCCTCGAACTGGGTGGCGGCGATATCCAGAATGCGCTCCCGGGCACGGGAGGGGATGATGTGCACAAAGCCCAAAAGATCCTGACAGCTGTCCCGGAAGCCCATGCCGCGTCCGGTGCCGCTTTCGTAATAGCTGGCAGAGCGGCTCATGTTAAAGGTGACCATGCACTGGTACTGATGCCAGATATTGACCATGCGGTTCAGCTTTTCCTCGCCGGATTCCAGATGGTAGGTGGACAGCAGCTCCTCCCAGTGGGTGCGCAGGGCGATGCGGGCGGCATCGATCTGTGCGTCGGTGGCGTAGCGCGCCATCATGGCGTGGGCGCGGGTCTTGTTGATGACACCCGGCGCGATGAACTTTTCCTGCTGCGGGTTTTCGATGTAGCCCAGACCGAACAGGATGCTGCGGCTTTCGCCGGGAGCAAGGCTCAGGTGGATGTGCAGCGCACCCGCCGGTGCCCAGCCGTGAGCAATGCTGCCGGAACAGTGCCCGGCGCGGACGGCTTGCGGGTCTGCCGGGCCGCCGTATACCCCGCAGAAGGCATCCCGGGTGGTGTCGAAGCTGTCCACCGGGCAGTTTGCCCAGAAAACGGCGTAGTGGTTGCGGCGTTCGCGGTACTCGGTCTTGTGGTAGATGACGCTGCCTTCCACCTCCACCTCGCCAGTGGAGTAGTTGCGCTGGAAGTTGGAGCTGTCGTCCACGGCATCCCACAGGCAGAACTCTACATAGCTGAACAGGTCCAGCTCCTTGACGGCGGCGCTTTCGTTGCACACCGTCACCCGATCCAGCTCGCAGGCGTCGCCCTTGGGGACGAACAACTCCTGCCGGGCGGTCACACCGTCCTTTTTGCCCTCCACAACGGTGTAGCCCAGACCGTGGCGGCAGCTGTAACTGTCCAGCGGGGTCTTGGTGGGCTGCCAACCCGGGTTCCACACGGTGTCGCCGTCCTTGATGTAGATGCGGTGACCGTCCATGTCCAGCGGAGAGTTATTGTAGCGGTAGCGGGTCAGGCGGCGCATCCGAGCATCCCGGTAAAAGCTGTAACCGCCCGCCGTGTTGGAGACCAGACTGAAGAAGTCCTCGCTGCCAAGGTAGTTGATCCAGGGCAGGGGCGTCTGCGGGGTGGTGATGACGTATTCCTTGTTCCGGTCATCAAAATATCCGAACTTCATAATGCTTCCTCCTTAAAACTGCGCCTTGTAGGGTGGGCAGCACATCGATGGGCGAAAACGATTAAGGCACTGTGAAAGAAGCAATCTTATCACGTTAAGCATACCGTATCTCGCAAAAAAATGCAAGGGCTTTTTGCAAAAATCCGGGAAGATTTTTAAAAATAATCTGCGAAGTCCCGGTAGTTTTTGGCGTAATTTTGGGGCGTGCACACCGGCAGAGTACAGAACCAAAGCCCCGAAACCCCATTTTAAAAGTAATATATACATACGACCTTTTTCACCGAAAAACATAACGAAACTGCAACGAAATTTTTTCGGTTTTAATCGAAATGTAACGAAAGTAAATCGAGATGCACAATTTCTACAGGTCGCATTGGAACAAAATGCCGAAAGTGATGCAGTTAGACTAAAACTTTTACATTAGCGCTTGATTTTTGGTGCAGAATGCGCTATATTGAAGTTGCGAAAACGATTAAGTGACTTGCGAGAAACATCCCGCAGCTCCTTTCATCGGAAGGAGGCTACAAAATGCCATCCCTGAAGGATCTGGCAAAAGAGTGCGGCGTATCCGTCGCAACTGTCAGTAAAGCTTTGAACGACCAGCCGGACATTGCTCAGGCTACGCGGGAGCGGATCCACGCAGCGGCCCGCCGCATGGGCTACCTGCCCAATGCAGCGGCTCGGGCGCTGAAGACCAACCGCACCTACAACCTTGGCGTTCTGTTTGTGGATGAAAAACAGAGCGGCCTGACCCACGAGTACTTCTCCGCAGTGCTGGACAGCTTCAAGGTTGAAGCAGAAAAGCGCGGCTATGATATCACCTTTATCAACCACAACATCAGCGGCAGATCCATGAGCTATCTGGAGCATTGCCACTACCGGGGTGTGGACGGCGTGGTGATCGCCTGTGTGAACTTTTACGATCCGCAAGTGGTGGAGTTGGTCAACGGCGATGTGCCGGTGGTGACCATCGACCATGTGTTCAACAACCGGATGGCGATCCTTTCGGACAACGTGGTGGGCACAAAGGCCTTGGTGCAGCAGGCATGGGCCTGCGGACATCGGCGCATCGCCTTTATCCATGGCGAAAAGACCGCCGTTACCGAGAACCGTCTGGCAGGCTTCTATCAGGCCTGCGAGGAGCTGGGGTTGAAGGTGCCGGAGCAGTACGTCCGCTGCGGCGTGTACCACGACGTGGATCGCTGCGCTGAAGAGACCCGGGCGTTGCTGGCGCTGCCGCAGCGCCCCACCTGCATCATCTTCCCGGATGACTTTTCCGCACTGGGCGGCTACAACGCCCTGGCCGAGGCGGGCTTGAGCATCCCGGAGGATATCTCAGTGATGGGATACGATGGCATCTATCTCTCTCGGGTGGTCAAACCCTCGCTGGTGACCTACCAGCAGAACACCAAAGCCCTTGGCAGGCTGGCGGCGGATAAGCTGATCGAGCTGATCGAGCATCCGCGTGTGACCCTGCCGGAGCAGATTCGGGTGTCCGGCAAGCTGCTGGACGGCGGCTCCGTCCGCATCCTTTGACAAAGGCCCACAACTCCCAGCACGGAGTTTTTTGAGAATGATTTTTATTTGATGGAAAACCATGAAGGAGGTTTACCCTTATGAAAAAGATCTCTCGTCGTAATTTCCTGCTCGCTTCCGGTGTCGTGACGATCGGTGCTGCTCTGGCAGCCTGCGGCGGCAGTTCTTCTACCAGTGCTGCTGCTTCCTCCGCTCCCGCATCCTCTGCAGCCGCTTCCGGTGCGCCTGCTTCCGCAGAGGGCAAGGTGCTGAATATCTGGTGCTGGAACGATGAATTCCAGAGCCGCTTCAACGACTACTACCCCGAGGTCAAGGAGATCGCAGCCGACAAGTCTACCACCACCCTGAAGGACGGCACCCTTGTAAAGTGGACCATCAACGCCAACGAGAACAACAACTACCAGAACAAGCTGGACGAGGCGCTGCTGAATCAGGATTCCGCCGCCGATGACAGCAAGATCGATATCTTCCTGATCGAGGCTGACTACGCCCTGAAGTATGTGGACTCCGACTACGTTCTGGATGTCAAGAAGGATATCGGTCTGACCGACTCCGATCTGGCCGGGCAGTACCAGTACACCAAGGATATCGTTTCGGTGGACGGCAGCCAGCGCGGCACTACATGGCAGGCAACGCCGGGTCTGTTTGCATACCGCCGCAGTATTGCAAAGGCAGTGCTGGGCACCGACGACCCCACCGAGGTGCAGAGCTGCCTGTCCGACTGGGATAAGTTCAACGATGTAGCGGCCAAGGCTGCTGCCAAGGGCTACAAGATGCTGTCCGGCTTTGACGATGCTTATCGCACCTTCTCCAATAACGTGTCCGCACCTTGGGTCAGCGGCACTACCGTTACCGTCGATCCCAACCTGATGAAGTGGGTGGACCAGACCAAGGAGTATACAGACAAGGGCTACAACAACAAGTCCAGCCTGTGGGACAGCCAGTGGGCTTCCGATCAGGGCCCCACCGGTAAGGTGTTCGGCTTCTTCTACTCCACTTGGGGCATCAACTTCACCCTGCTGGGCAACTCTCTGGCAACGCCTACCTCCGAGGGTGGCAAGGAAGAGGTTGGAAACGGCATCTACGGCGACTACGCTGTGTGCGAAGGCCCTCAGCCCTACTACTGGGGCGGAACCTGGATCTGCGGCGCAGCCGGCAGCGACAACCTTGAGACCATCAAGGACGTCATGCTGAAACTGACCTGCGATGAAGCCATCATGAAGCAGATCACCATGGATACGCAGGACTACACCAACAACGAGAAGGCTATGAACGAGATTGCCAACAGCGATTTCAAGTCCGACTTCCTCGGTGGCCAGAACCACATCGCGCTGTTTGCAGAGGCTGCAGCCAAGATCGATATGTCCAACGCCGGCCCCTACGATCAGGGCCTGAACGAGAGCTTCCAGACCGCCTTCAAGGATTACTTCACCGGCAACGTGAAGGAGGATGCCGCCAAGGCAAACTTCGAGACCGCCATCAAGGAGAAGTACCCCGAGCTGACCGAGGTGGTCTGGCCCGCATAAGCGGTTTTACTCCGAACTGAAAATCAAAGCAAAGGGGCGGGCGGCGTATCTCGCCCGCCCCTTTGCTTTTGCTGTGACCCGGCAGGAGGGAGGATCTCATGGGAGAGAAAACAAAAAAGAAAGGGTCGATCAGCTACGCGAAATGGGGCTATATCTTCATTGCACCGTTCTTTATCATCTTCGCGGTATTCCAGCTGGTCCCTCTGGCATCCACCATCTATTACAGCTTTTTTGAGTATTACCGCAGCGGCCTGAAGATCATCGGACCCAATTTTGTGGGCCTGAAAAACTACATCACCCTGTTAGCCACCGACCTGCCCAAGTATTTTGGCAACACGCTGATCCTGTGGATCATCGGTTTCGTCCCGCAGATCATCGTCTCGCTGCTGCTGGCGGCATGGTTCACCGACCTGCGGCTGAAGCTGAAGGGGCAGACCTTCTTCAAGACGGTCATCTATATGCCCAACCTGATCATGGCTTCGGCCTTCGCCATGCTGTTCTTCGCCCTGTTCTCGGATAACGGCCCGGTGAACGCGGTGCTGCTGAGCATGGGCTGGATCAAGACACCCATCAGCTTTTTGAATACCGTGTGGGGCAACCGTGGTCTTGTGGGCCTGATGAACTTCCTGATGTGGTTTGGCAACACCACCATCATGCTGATGGCAGCCATCATGGGTGTGGACCCCACCCTGTACGAGGCTGCGGAGCTGGACGGCTGCACCCCGAACCAGATGTTCTGGAAGATCACCCTGCCGCTCATCCGTCCCATTCTGGTCTATGTCATGATCACCTCCATGATCGGCGGCCTGCAGATGTTCGATGTGCCGCAGATCCTGACCAACGGTAAGGGCGGCCCCGACCGCACATCCACCACCATGATCATGTACCTGAATAACCACCTGTTCAGCAAGAACTACGGCATGGCGGGTGCGGTGTCTGTGGTGCTGTTCCTTGTGTGTGCGGTGCTGTGCGTCATCGTGTACTTCTCGCTGACCAAGGAGGATGACGGCCTGACAAAGGCGCAGCGCAAGGAACTGAAGGCAGCCAAAAAGGCTGCTGCCAAAGGAGGGAAATAAGTATGGCACATACGCCTAAAAACCAGTCCGAAAAGGCGATCCTGACCGCCCGCCGTGCATGGTGCTATCTGGTGCTGGTGCTGATCAGCTTTCTGTGCCTGTTCTTCTTCTATGTGCTGGTCATCAACTCCACCCGCACCCATTTCGAGATCCAGAAGGGGTTCTCGCTTGTGCCGGGCAAGTCCATCGTCACAAACCTCCGCAACGTGCTTACGGATGCCAACATCCCCGTGATGAGCGGTATCCGCAACAGCCTGCTGGTGTCCGCCTGCTCGGCAGCGCTCAGCGTTTACTTCTCGGCACTGACGGCTTACGGCATCTACGCCTATAACTTCAAGTTCAAAAAGGCCGCCTTTGCTCTGATTTTGCTCATCATGACCATGCCCACACAGGTGTCCGCACTGGGCTTTCTGCAGTTGATCTCCAAGATGGGGCTGAAAAACAGCTTCATCCCTCTGATCGTTCCCAGCATTGCGGCACCCACCGTGTTCTTCTTCATGAAGCAGTATCTGGATGCCTCCCTTCCCATGGAGATCGTGGAGGCTGCCCGCATTGACGGCGCAGGCGAATTTTATACCTTTAATAAGATCGTGCTGCCCATCATGAAGCCGGCGCTGGCTGTGCAGGCTATCTTCTCCTTCGTGGCAAGCTGGAACAACTACTTCATTCCGGCGCTTGTACTGGACACCGCCGACAAAAAGACCCTGCCCATCCTGATCGCCCAGCTGCGCAGCGCGGACTTCCTGAAGTTCGATATGGGCAAGGTGTACATGATGGTAGCCATCGCCATTCTGCCGGTCATCATCGTCTACCTGCTGCTGTCCAAGTTCATCGTCCGCGGCGTGGCTCTGGGCGGCGTCAAGGGCTGAAATTACGACCGGCGCCAAAGCCCCTCCTGTGAAAATGCAATGGGGCTGTTGCACAAGCCCAACAAAAAGACCAGAGTTATTTAGTCAAAAGGCTTTACAACTCTGGTCTTTTGCTTTAACGTTAACAGTGCAAAAATGAAACGGATAAAGCAAGAACAGCATATCGAAATTGAGGAGAAAAGTCAACAGTTAAAATTTCGAATGCAGACAGAAATTCAAATCAACAAACATCATGCGCTCTGTCAGGCAAGCGACCAGCTTGAGGAACTGGACTATACAAAATTGTATTTCGCTTATTCGGGGATCCGAAAATCGCAGATCGAGCCGCAACCGCATCCTCATGCCGCACCATCTTCATGACCTCTGCACTGAAAGAGGAATTGAAGAAATGGTTGAATCGGCTGGCGGCAGACGAGATGAAAGACCCGACACGCTACCATGACAGTGGAATGCCTGTGCACACAAGTTTGAATGACAGAAAGGAAAACTATTATGGCTGAATTTCCAAAAGAATTTGTCTGGGGTGCTGCAACAGCGGCCTATCAGATCGAAGGCGGTGCCACAGAGGGCGGTAAGGGACTGAGCATCTGGGATGTTTTTTCCCACACACCGGGCTGCACCTACCGGGGCGAGACCGGTGACGTTGCCTGCGACAGCTACCACCGCTGGAAAGAGGACCTTGCACTGCTGCAGTCCATGCACCTGAAAGCCTACCGCTTTTCCGTGGCATGGACCCGCATTGCCCCCAACGGCGGCACAGACTGGAACGAGGAAGGCTTTGCCTATTACGATACCCTTGTGGATGCTTTGCTGGAAGCCGGGATCGAGCCTTATGTAACTTTGTATCACTGGGACCTGCCCCAGGCGCTGGAAGAAAAGGGCGGCTGGCGCAGTGAGGAAACGGCACGCGCGTTTGCAAGCTATGCCGCAAAGATGGCAGAGCACTTCAAAGGCCGGGTACATCAGTGGTTCACCTTCAACGAGCCTGCCTGCATCGTAAAAATGGGCTACGGCACCGGAGAGCACGCCCCGGGTCTGAAACTGCCGCTGGAAGGTCAGTTTACCTGCTGGCGGAACGTTATCTACGCCCACTGCCTTGCCGCACAGGAGCTGCGCCATGCAGACCCGGAAAACAAGGTGGGCTTTGTTTCCACCGGCCGCATCTGCTATCCGGTGTCGGAGGCAAAAACAGACGTGGACGCTGCCCGGGTCCTGACCTTCGCCTGCCCGGATGACGACTGGGCCTTCACCCACACCATGGCACTGGACCCGGTCTGTCTGGGCCGTTGGCCGGAACCGGACATCTGCGGACCGAGACTTGCCGCCAGCATCGCCGCTGTGCCGCAGTACATCAACGATGCCCTGCCTCTGGGCAAGCCGGACATGGTGGGGCTGAACATCTACAACGCTGCCCCGGCGCAGATGGGCGAAAACGGTCCCAGCTATGTAGAGCGCCCCGCCGGGTACGCCCATACCGCCATGAACTGGCCGGTGGAGCCGGAATGCCTGAACTGGGGTCCCCGCCAGATGCAGGAGCGGTACGGTCTGCCCATGTTCATCACCGAAAACGGCTTGTCCTGTACGGATAAGGTCTACCGGGACGGCAAGGTGCACGATGCAGACCGCATCGATTTTCTGGCACGGTATCTGGAAAAGCTGTCGGAGGGCATCCATGCCGGTGCAGATGTGCGGGGATATTTCCAGTGGAGTCTGCTGGACAACTTCGAGTGGCACAGCGGCTACCGGGAGCGGTTCGGTCTGGTGTATGTGGATTACGCCACCGGGCAGCGCATCCCGAAAGACAGCGCATTCTGGTACGGTGAAGTTGCCGCCGCCAATGGACAGTCCATCTGAGCCGTAAACGCAGAAATTCCCGGACGGTATTTCACTGTCCGGGAATTGTGTTATAATAGAATTGATACCAATTGTATCGATGAGAAAGGCGACATCACCAAGTGGAGATATGTTGATGCTGACACGTACACGGCACGAATCGCTCGTTTGACTCCGCAAAAGGATGATATCGTCTACACAAGAGAGGGATCGATCTGTAGAGCAGCGATATTACCAGAAGATCCAAAAGTGTGCCTCGGTCAGCGTGTTATGCTTATACGTTCTGCAAATGGTGTGTTTCCTCAATTTATCCGTAGGCTCTTAATGTCTCCAATGGTTATTAGGAAGCTAACAGAACAACAGAAAGGCATTGGGGCAAAGCATGTTAATGTTTCTGATGTTTGCAATTTGATTCTTCCTCTCCCTCCTCTCGCAGAGCAAAAACGTATTGTTGCCAAAATTGAAGAACTGCTACCACTGTGTGAGCGGCTGAAATGAGGTGATTTGCCTGATTAACCGAATTGTACATGAGATTCGTATGGCTTTGTCCCATGAACTGTATTTGTCAGCGTTAGCACTTGCGCTGACATTGCCAGATACCTGTGGCAAAGCTGAATATCCAAACGAGAAGTATAATGGCGCACGCTATAAAAAATGGTGCAGCCAATATGTTATCTCAGATAGACATGATTCTCCATATGGATATGATATGCCCTATCTGAGCGAGGAAATTATTTATAATTTGCGTAATAGTCTGCTCCACCAAAGTACACCAAATATAGAGAAATCCACAATTCACGAATCTCGGTGCAGGGTTGATAAATTCGAGCTTGTCATAACCGGAGAAGATAGCGCCAACGGTGATTTAAGCGAGGTCGCCTACGATAAAGATATGAATATAGTTCAGAGAGGACTGAAAGTACATATATCCCACTTGTGCTACATTCTATCTACGGCAGCAGAGGACTATTACAAGAACAACAAAGAAAAATTCGATTTTATAAAGTATTCAATCGAAGATGACAGGCAAAAAACAATTCTGTGACGCATATGATGATTTGAAAAAAGAGTAAGCAGACAAAAGGCGATCAACCGTAAAAAGTTGGTCGCTTTTGTTTTGCCCGTTATCAGAAAGGAGCCTAATCCTATGAATGAAAAACTGGAAAAACTGAACCGCCAGAAAGCCGCAGCCGAGAAAAAACTGATTGCTGCCCAGCATAGAGAGAAACAGCTGGAGCATGAGCGGAAACGTCTGACACGGAGCGAGAGAACCCATCGGCTTTGCACCCGTGCCGGAATGTTGGAGACCTTTTTGAAAGAGCCGACCGTCCTGACCGATGAGGATGTGATGGAGCTGCTGACCTTCCTCTTTCACAGTGAAGCCGCCCAAAAGAAGCTGAACACGCTGATTGAGGAACGGAGAAAAACGCTGACAACGGACGGCAGCGAGAACCCCTTGTTTTAACAAGGGCGTAATTATACACCGCCTAAAGGTGGTGCATTGCGTTCTGCCGAAAGCCCCTTGCAGAGAGCTGATGATTGACGCACAGGATAAATCCTCTGCTCAAATCATCCAGTGGAAGCTACACTTCCCCTGCGCTGGCTTTGCCAGCTACCCCTTTGCTTTGGTTGTGTAGTAGAAAATAACCGTTTTCTCTGATATAATAGTTTTTGATAGTAATCCGATGGAGTGTGAGACAAATAATGGAACGTCCATTTATCTGCAAGTGTTTAACAGCTGAATACGAGGAAGAAAAATCTGTGCTTAGAGGTCCTGTTCATATACAATTTGATATTGGAAAGGAACAACTTTTTCATGTGGATATTGAGCAGGCAGTAATCCGAAGCATCAAAATCTCAACTGATTCGGATGTTTCGATATTTGACTTAAATACGGTCTTGTCTAAAATAGAACGTCTATTGATGCTGTTAGATGGAAGATTTATTCAACTGAAAGAAATGAAATTTTCTGAATCAGATGTTTTTTCAAACGATTCATTGATTTCATGTGCTCAAAATTTGACTGCACAAAGATTAAGTTATTTTTGCTCAGCTGATTTCTGCAAAAATGCTCCGTATAGGTTGATTGATTTTGAAAATGTATTTACACCTGATTTGTTTAGTAAGCGGGATGACTTGTTAGATGAGTTGGGCGTTGTGCATCAAATGTTTCTTTACTCGGTCAGTGATAGCAAAATTACGATAGATGTAAAATGCGCATTTCTGGTTGAGCTTGCTGAACCTATTGTTGAAGTTGTCAAGGAGCGAACTTATTATTTTGCCTCATTAGAACCAGGTAGTCGTGGAACAACTTTAAAAAATTGTTTGGATGCACTAATCACCAAATATGGTGAAGAGATTTTTAATAAAGAACTTTCATCAAACCAATATAATCAATTTTTAAATGTACTTGTAAACAGCAGAGTCAATATCATGCACGTCAAAAGGAATCAAAGAAAACCAGCCTTAAATGGTAAGCAATCATGCTTATATGCACAAAAACTGAGCTTACTATATAGAAGAATACTTTTTGAACTACTTCAAATTAATGACTCTCTATATCTTGAAAACCTAAAACATTGTGTGTTAGATTTGGATAACTGGAACTCAATTTCAGATGATTTTTTGAGTTGGTTATCAAAATAACGCCGAGCATATTAAAGCAGGAAACCTACATGGTCTCCTGCTTTTTTGTCCAAGAACATTAAAAGGAGACGATAAAGTGGCAAACCCTCATTTTGAAATCAAAATCACGAAGCGGAGCAAACGGCAGTCAGCTGTTGCCGGAGCTGCCTACCAGAGCGGCGAGAATCTGTTTTCCGAGTATGACCAGAAGCACAAAGACTACCGGAAAAAGGAAGGTGTTGTCTACACGGAAGTCATGTTGCCATCCCATCCTCCCGGACACAATCCCCATTGCCATATCATGTTGACCATGAGAGCCATTGATGAAAATGGAAAGTGGCTGCCTAAGAGCCGCAAGGTTTATGACCTTGACGAAAACGGAGAGCGTATCAGACTTCCCTCAGGCAACCGGAAAAGCCACAAGGAGAATAAGTCTTACTATCGCCACTTTACCGTGATAAATTTTGCAAAACCATATTAACGCGCCTACACTTCCATGGTACCTTTTATTCCAAATCCTGCTGACAAAAGTGGTAGTTCTCACCGTGATAACCACCACTTTCAGCGGATGACTGCCCAGAAAGAACGTACCGCCCCGCAACACACCCGATTCATTTTGCCGTCTGTTTCACCCGACAAAATCCTTCGCCTGTACTGCGTGAGCGGTATTTTTCTTTTTTACAAATAAAATCTTATGTAGTTGTGCAAATCTCCGAAATTCATTTTTGGTTGTTGACTGCACAACTTCAAAGTGTTATTCTTGTGCTTGAAAGAAGCAAGACGTAGTGTCCGCACTGCGCCCGACTTTCTTCATACCGAACCTTGAATCCTTCATAAGCCGTCTGAACGAAATACTGCGCCATGACCTCACACTTTCTGTGGGTGAGCCGGACAACGCCGCTGCAAAACAGGGGCAGGAACTTCGTTCGGAGCAAACGGCGATCAACATACACGAGCAGTGGAACTCTCTACTTATTTTTGCGTCTTAACAATTCGGAAACAATTACCCAGAAACGATTTTGAGCGCAGCGGTAGAGGGCAAGAACCGTCCCGTGGCCACAAATTTTCAATTCTTGAAAATGTTGTGTTCCACCGGGACTTCACTTCTTCAATGCGTCTGCATTTCCGATGTGATCTTGTTGGGGCGTGCCTGCCCCAAACCCTGCTCATAGTTCGCGCCTGATGGCGCGAACAAACGGCGTGTCGTGCTTACATAACTTCACCGAGGAGTTATCGAACAGACAGGAGGTACAATGACCAAAACGAATGTTCAATCGACCCCTAGCAATTCCCAGCATCACGACACGCCGAACAACAAAACGCACGTCATCAAGTTCCGTGTGACAGCGGAGGAAAAAACGTCACTGGAACTCACTTGCAAACTCCTGAATCTCTCCCTCTCCACCTTTATCCGCCGTGCCATCCACAACGTCAAGATTGAGAAAACAGTCATCGTTGCCGGCGGCGGCGAAAAAAGCCTGACCGCTATTTCCACTTTGCTTGCCCAGTGCAGCAAGGTGGGCGGAAACCTCAACCAGCTTGCAAGGCACTTCAATTCCGGCGGTGCAGACACCGAGCAGATCCGGGCGAAACTCCTTGACGAACTTGCAGACCTGACTGCATTCCGGCTCAGCGCCGAGAAAGTTCTGGGTGAACTGTATGGCAACGCTCAAGCATATAAGCTCTAAAAACTCGGACTATACCGCCATCGAAGCGTACCTCGTTTACCAGCACGATGAATTTTCCGGCAAGGTAATTCTGGACAAGCAAGGCCGACCCCTGCTGCGAGAATCGTACCTGCTCAATACCCTTGAGTGCGGCGATTTCTCGTTTGCAACAGCCTGTCTGCTGGCAAACCGCAAGTATGGTAAGAACACCCAGCATGGTGATATCAAAAGCCACCAGTATATCATCAGCTTCGACCCACGAGATGCAGCCGACAACGGCTTGACCATGGAAAAGGCACAGGCACTTGGCCTGAAATTCTGCGAAGAAAACTTCCCCGGTCATCCTGCCATCGTCTGCACTCACCCGGATGGGCATAACCGTTCGGGAAACATCCATGTCCACATCGTGATCGGCAGCATCCGCACACGAGAAGTGGGACGCAAGCCCTATATGCAAAAACCCCGCGACTGGCGTGAGGGCATGAAGCACTCCAGCACTGCCCAGACCATGCGGCACCTCCGTGTCGAGGTCATGGAGTTGTGCGAAGGTGCCGGACTATACCAGATCGACCTGCTCAACGGCTCGAAAGAGCGCGTAAGCGAAGCGGAGTATTGGGCGCGCAGGCGTGGTCAGCAGAAGCTCGACCTTGCAAACGCAGCCCTTGCCGCAGCTGGACAACAGCCCAAGCAAAAGAAGTTTGAAACTGTGAAGGATACTTTACGGAGACAGATTTCGTCTGTATTGTACCGCGCTACGAGCTTTGAAGATTTTTCTGACAGGCTCATGCAGCAGTACGGCATTGCCGTCAAGGAAAGCCGTGGGCAGCTCAGCTATCTGCCCGCTGGCAGAACGAAGTTCATCCGGGCGAAACATCTCGGTGACAAGTTTGAGAAAGGACTCGTGTTTGCCGCCCTGCAGGAAAACGCTGAGCGCAAGCGCACGATTCAGTTTAAGCCTGACCGCATCAGGAAACTGGTGGATATTCAGGCAAAGCTGAAGCAGGGTAAGGGCATCGGCTATGAGCGTTGGGCAAAGAAGCACAACCTCAAAGCTATGGCACAGACCTTGATCCTCTTGCAGGAGAAAGGTCTACTGGACGAGGATGCACTCGACCAGAGAATCGCAGAGCTTGACACCAAGTTCCACGAATCGCTGGCCGTAGTGAAAGACCTGGAAACCCGCATGGCAGAAAACAAGAATCTGCGTAATCACGTTGCTGCCTACCAGCAGTACCGCCCGATTGCGCAGAAACTGAACGCTGCTAAATCCCCCGCAGCCTTTGAAGAACAGCACCGTGCAGAGCTGACAGCGTACCGGGCGGCAGCAGCCTATTTTAAGACAAACAACATCACCAAGCTACCCAGCCCGAAAAAGCTGGAAGCTGAGTATGCGCAGCTGGCATCCGAAAAGGCAAAGTTCTACGAGCAGTACAAGGAAGCCAAGGAAGAACTGCTCAAACTGAAAACCGCAAAGCAGAATGTTGCGTCCTATTTCCGGGAGGAAGAACCGGCGCAGCAGGAGAGATAAAGGAGTGTGCGTATGATCAACCTGAAAATTGACCCGGAGTTCCAGTCCCAGATTCCCCCTCTGACCGATGATGAATTTAAGCAGCTTGAAGAAAATATCCTCAAAGAGGGCAAGCTGCTGTCTCCTTTGATCGTGTGGAACAACACCCTTGTTGACGGCCACAATCGTTATGCCATTCTCCAGAAGCATCCTGAGATTTATTTTTCTACCATGCCGCTCCCGTTTGAAAGTAGAGAAGAAGTTCTCGCTTGGATTTGTAAGAACCAGTTGGGGCGGCGCAACCTCACCCCGGAGCAGAAGTACTACCTGATGGGCAAACAGTACGAAGCCGAAAAAGCTGCGCACGGCGGTGACCGCAAGAGCACCGGTGCAAAATCAAGTTCGCTAAAAGCGAACTTGATCGACAGCACCAAGACCTGCGACCGAATCGCAGAAGAAAACGGAGTGAGCAAGGACACCGTTATCCGCGCCTCGAGGTATATGAAAGGCGTGGAGATTGCGGAAGAACTGATGCCGGGCTTAAAGCAGAGCATCCTGTCCGGACAGATGAAAGTGTCCAAAGCGGATATGCACCGCCTTGCCAAGGTGGCCAGCAATGACCGCGCACAGACCTTGCAGGATATTCTGCACCCGGAGCTGAAGGTGGAACCGACGCCTGACGCTGACGGTGTGATCCGCATTCCGGGTAAAGCGCCTGTCATGCCATTCCGAAAGTTTGAATCGGTTTACGACAGCGATGCTTACCCGGAGGATGTACGGTACGAGTATGTGGCGTTGGAAGAACTCACTACTCGTTTCCGCATTTCGTTCAACTACCAGTTGGAGAAGATGCCCGATAATGCGCAGCGTGATGTGATTCTGGAGATCATTCACAAGCATAAGGACTATCTTACTTCTCTGGAAGCCGCACTCGCAGATGTTAAAGACCAGACAGCATAACAACAGGCACATGGTATGCTGTTTGCCAATGTCCAAAGGAGCGTGCGTTTGAACAAAAAGAAAAAGTCCACAAACACTTCCCCTTATCCCGATGAAGCCATCGAACGTCTGGCACGGGCGTTCTACCCGGCCATCCTTGCCTGCTGGAACAGCGAGGAAGGCCAGCGCGAGTTTACCGCGTGGCAGGCGGAGCAGGCTCATCACACCACCAGTAAAGAGAAACAGAGCGTTCCCGACGGGGAACGCCCTGCTGTACATATCACTATTGTCTGTGGCTTTTGGCAGGGTGCGTCCGGG
>OGIN01000087.1_pt1 | contig 111305 bp, 116 predicted proteins | sample 1571851 | NCBI WGS metagenome assembly OGIN01 (sample SAMEA2582123, study PRJEB24529) | metagenome | biome: Human gut stool | place: China | collected 2011 | reverse complement strand
TATCAAAAAATCCGGACAGGGTGTTCATAATTTATTCATTCATGCGTTTGTCGTGGGTGTTCTAAAAAACTCCTGTCCCTGTAATACGATCACTTATTCTACTCTACAACGGCAATACGCATCATATTGCTTATTCCCTCTTTTGCCATTCCTTCGCTTCTTGCCGGAATTCCTGCTGTCAATACAACGATGTCTCCCGGTTCCACAATTTGTTTTGCACTTACAAGATTAATAGCCTCTTCACAAATATCTTCTGTCGTCTCCAACTGAATTGATTTGATTGGATATACGCCTCTGTAAAGCTGCATTTTGCGAAGCGTCAGCGCACTTGGGCTCACTCCGATAATAGGTGCTTTCGGTCTGAATTTTGATACCACTCTGGCTGTTGCACCGGATACCGTCGGTGTGACGATACATTTTGCATTCAGGTTTGCTGCTGTTGCAACAGATGAGTAGCCGATCGCACTGGAAATTCCTTTTTTGCGATGTGCCTGTGCTTTTCCAAGAAGTGTCTCATAATCCAAATGCTCTTCTGTATTCTCGATAATGTGAACCATCATCTGAAGTGCTTCTAAAGGATATTTTCCCTGTGCAGTTTCACCTGAGAGCATCACCGCATCTGTTCCATCATATACCGCATTGGCAACATCTGTCACCTCAGCTCTTGTCGGTCTTGGATTTCTCATCATAGAATCCAACATCTGTGTCGCTGTAATAACCGGTTTATAGTTACTGTTACATTTTTGGATCAGCATCTTCTGAAGATATGGAACTTCTTCCGCCGGAATCTCCACTCCCAGGTCTCCACGTGCAACCATGATTCCGTCTGCACAGCGGATAATCTCATCAATATTTTTAATTCCTTCTGCATTCTCAATCTTGGCAATAACCGGAAGATGTGGTGCTCCACACTCTTTTAACAATGCTTTGATCTCAAGAACGCCTTCTGCCGAACGCACAAACGACGCCGCAATAAAGTCAACCCCTTGTTCCACACCAAAAATAATATCCTGACGGTCTTTTTCTGTCAGTGCAGGAAGTCTCACCGGTACATTCGGCACATTCACACCTTTTTTCTGTCCCAGTTCACCACCGTTAATTACACGGCAAATAATATCCGTATCCGTAATATTCTTTACTTCCAGCTCAATCAAGCCGTCATCAATCAAAATTTTCTTTCCGATTTCAACATCTTCTACAAGACCTTCATATGTGATGGAAACTCGATTTGCATCGCCTTCCACGTCTTTTGTAGTTAATGTGAATTTTTGTCCCTCTACAAGTGTCACTTTTTTATCATCTTTTATCACACCTGTACGAATCTCCGGTCCTTTTGTATCCAAAAGAATCGCAATTGGTTTTCCAGCTTCTTCACGAATTGCTTTGAGCATATCCATTCTGCTTTTCTGTTCTTCATGATCTCCATGTGAGAAATTGAAACGGGCAATGTCCATTCCATTTTCGACTAATTTTTTCATTAACTCTCTGTCGTTTGTGTTTGGTCCCATGGTACAAATAATTTTTGTCTTCTTCATCTCGTTCTCTCCTGCCTTTTTATTTCTATTTCACATGTTCATGCGTAAACAAATGGTCCTGACAATATTCGTAGTTCCCATTGCATTTTGAACAATAACGAAATTCCAAATTTTCATCATCAAGTTCCGTGCGTCCGCAGACTGCACATTTATGTTTTGCACCACCTTCATAGTGCTGCTCTCTTTTTGCCTCATATACTGCTTTTTTATAAGCCTTTTTCCTACGAACTTCCTTCGGCGAATACCGTTTCATATTTCTTGTCGAAACATAGAAAATCAGGAAATTCAAAATGGATACCACTGCAGCCAATGCATTTGCCTTATAGACAATTCCAAATACGCTTCCTCCATATGCCGGCAAAAATGCCTGCAGAATCGCATATCCAAAATAAGCCGCATCCAGCCACGCCAGATATTTCACCTTAATCGGAATCACCATAAACAACAGGAACTGTTCGTTCGGATACAGCGCAGCAAACGCAAAAAACAGTGACAAATTCAAGTAAAACGTCCCAAGTGGGAAGGATACTCCCGCTATCACATACACGAGAATCGCTGCCAATATGTGGAACAGTGCTCCCGTAAAGAAATACAGATTAAATCGAAAAGCTCCCCATGCGTATTCAAGCTGACGTCCGATCATATAATATAAATACAATGCAAACACCATAAACAACGCACTCGAATTTGGCGGCTGCATCAAAAATGTAACTAACCTCCAGATCTGCCCGTGAAACACCGCTTCTATGTTCAGTGACAAATACTGATAATAGAATTCCGGAGCAACCAAACTCAGTGCAAAGCCAACGGTATACAACGCAATCACATAAAACATCAGATTCTGAATTGCATATCGTCCAAACTTCCGTTCTAACTTGCTAATCCAATTCATAAAAATATAGCTCCTTTATTATTTTTTTTACTTTCTCAACAACTAGTAGTAATTGTATCCTCACTAATTCGGTTTGTCAATCGGGCTATTTATATTTACATAATTTTAACAATTTCTCAACCCTAAAAGCTTAAAATATTCCACATATTTTCAAATTGTGTTTTTCGACATCTTATCGTATAATGTAGGTTGTCAAAAAAACGAAATCCATTTTAATAAGAAACTATCTGTTTCTTATCCATAAAAAGGAGATAGATATGAGTAACAATAATTTATATACTTTAGGAATTGATATCGGTTCCACTACTGTAAAAATTGCGATTTTGAACGAGCAAAACGAGGTGCTCTTCTCTGACTATGAGCGTCATTTTGCAAATATTCAAGAGACTCTTTCCGATTTGCTCGGACGTGCAATTTACAAACTGGGAGCCATCCACGTATCGCCGGTCATTACCGGTTCCGGCGGACTGACACTTGCAAAACACTTAGAGACACCATTTGTTCAGGAAGTCATTGCAGTATCTACTGCACTTCAAGACTATGCTCCACAGACAGACGTCGCAATCGAACTTGGTGGAGAAGATGCAAAAATCATCTATTTCGAAGGCGGTAATGTAGAGCAGCGCATGAACGGGATTTGTGCCGGAGGTACCGGTTCTTTCATTGACCAGATGGCTTCTCTGTTACAGACAGACGCAACCGGTCTGAATGAATATGCAAAGAACTACAAAGCTCTCTACTCTATTGCTGCACGTTGTGGTGTATTTGCCAAATCTGATATTCAGCCATTGATCAACGAAGGGGCTACCAAAGAAGATTTGTCCGCCTCTATTTTTCAGGCTGTTGTGAATCAGACGATCAGTGGACTCGCCTGCGGGAAGCCAATCCGCGGGCATGTCGCTTTTTTAGGGGGACCTCTTCACTTCCTTTCTGAATTGCGGGAGGCGTTTATCCGAACATTGAAATTAGATGATGAGCATATTATTGCTCCGACACATTCTCATCTGTTTGCTGCAATTGGTTCTGCACTGAACTCCAAGCGAGATCTGAGTGTTTCTCTTCAGGAGTTGCAGGAGCGCCTTGCCGGACATATCCACATGGACTTTGAGGTTGAACGACTCACCCCACTATTTTCGAGCAGAGCAGACTATGATGAGTTTCAAAGCAGACACGCAAAACATCAAGTACCTGTTGCTGATCTCTCCTCTTATAAAGGAAAAGCATTCCTTGGAATTGATGCCGGTTCCACTACTACCAAGGCTGCTTTAGTCGGAGAAGACGGAACTTTACTCTACTCCTTCTATCACAGCAATGATGGAGATCCTCTTGGTACGACAATCACAGCAATCAAAGATATTTACCGTCAGCTTCCAAAAGGAGTCACGATTGCGCACTCCTGCTCTACCGGATATGGCGAAGCACTGATCAAGTCCGCTTTGCTTCTTGATGAAGGCGAAGTGGAAACGGTATCTCATTATTATGCCGCCTCTTTCTTTGAGCCGGATGTAGACTGTATCCTCGACATTGGCGGTCAGGATATGAAATGCATCAAAATTAAGAATCAGACCGTCGACAGCGTTCAACTAAACGAAGCCTGCTCTTCCGGCTGCGGTTCTTTCATTGAGACATTTGCAAAATCATTGAATTACAGCGTGGAAGACTTCGCTCATGAAGCATTGTTCGCCAACCATCCAATCGACCTTGGCACACGCTGTACCGTATTTATGAACTCAAAAGTAAAACAGGCGCAAAAAGAAGGGGCTTCCGTCGCTGATATTTCTGCCGGACTTGCCTACTCTGTTATCAAAAACGCACTGTTTAAAGTTATCAAAGTATCCGATGCTTCTGAACTTGGGAAGCGGATCGTCGTGCAGGGTGGTACATTCTATAATGATGCTGTTCTTCGAAGTTTCGAGACAATCGCCGACTGCCAGGCGGTGCGACCGGATATTGCCGGAATCATGGGGGCATTTGGCGCAGCTCTCATTGCGCGCGAACGTTTCAGCGAATGCAAAGGAACTACGATACTTTCCATTGAAGAGATTGAGCATCTAGAGTACAGTACCAGCATGGCAAAATGTAAAGGCTGTACGAATAACTGTCGTCTGACGATCAATAAATTCAGCGGCGGACGCAAATTCATTACCGGTAACCGCTGTGAACGCGGTCTCGGAAAAGAAAAATCTGACAACGGTATGCCGAACTTGTTTGCATATAAAATGCAACGTTATTTCAATTATCAGCCGCTTGAGGAATCCGAGGCAGTCCGGGGAACTGTTGGCATTCCACGTGTGCTGAATATGTATGAGAACTATCCGTTCTGGTTTACATTTTTCAACACTTTGAAATTCCGCGTAGTACTTTCTCCGGCTTCCAATCGAAAAATTTACGAACTTGGCATTGAATCAATCCCAAGTGAATCCGAATGTTATCCGGCAAAACTTGCTCACGGACATGTAGAATGGCTCATTCAGCAGGGGATTCCTTTTATCTTCTATCCTTGTATTCCTTATGAACGACAGGAATTTGAAGATGCCAACAACCATTATAACTGTCCGATTGTTACTTCTTATGCCGAAAACATAAAAAACAACATGGATGAGATCACAAACGGAAAGGTTAATTTCAAGAATCCATTTATGTCGTTTAAAAGCGAAGACACCTTATCAACCCGCCTGATTGAAGAGCTTTCTGGAGAATTTTCAATTCCGGCTGATGAGATCCGACAGGCAGTTCACCTCGCTTGGACAGAGCTCGCCAAATGCCGCGAAGACATTCGCAAAAAAGGAGAAGAAACCATTGCATATTTGGATAAGACCGGTCAACGTGGTATCGTCCTGGCAGGGCGCCCATACCACATCGATCCGGAAGTACACCATGGAATTCCGGAACTGATCAATTCTTATGGAATCGCTGTACTGACAGAAGACTCTGTCTCTCATTTACATAAAGTAGAACGCCCGCTTATCGTAATGGATCAATGGATGTACCACTCACGATTGTATGCAGCCGCTAACTATGTAAAGACAAAAGATAATTTAGATCTGATTCAATTAAATTCTTTTGGTTGTGGTTTGGATGCAGTAACAACCGACGCAGTAGCAGATATTTTGACAAAGTCCGGCAAAATCTACACTTCACTGAAAATCGACGAGGTGAATAACTTAGGTGCCGCGCGAATCCGTATTCGTTCTCTTCTCTCTGCCATCCGCGTCAGAGAAGAAAAACATACTTCACGCGAGATCAAGCCATCCTCTATTGTGAAGGTTCCATTTACGAAAGAGATGCGAAAAAACTACACAATACTTTGCCCGCAGATGTCTCCGATTCACTTCGAGCTTGTAGAACCCGCATTCCGCTCTTGCGGCTACAATATTGAAGTGCTTGCAAATGATAATAAATCCGCGGTAAATGTGGGATTAAAATATGTAAACAACGATGCCTGCTACCCTTCCTTGATGGTAGTTGGTCAGATTATGGAGGCCATTCTTTCCGGAAAGTATGACACAGATAAGATTGCCGTGATCATTTCCCAGACAGGCGGAGGATGTCGTGCTTCCAACTACATCGGATTTATACGACGTGCATTGGAAAAGGCTGGTTATGCACATATTCCGGTTATCTCCATCAATTTAAGCGGACTGGAAGAAAACCCCGGCTTTAAGATTACGCTTCCACTCGTTTTAAAAGGGATGTATGCGGTTGTATTTGGAGATATTTTCATGAGAGCGCTCTATCGTGTCCGCCCATACGAGGCGGTTCCTGGCTCTGCAAATGCTCTCCATGAAAAATGGAAGAAAAAATGTATTGCATTCGTACAGAAAAAGCATCCTGGCAGACGTGAATTCAACAAAATGTGCAAGGAGATCATTGAGGACTTTGACAATCTTCCGATGTTAGATATCCAAAAGCCGCGTGTTGGAATCGTTGGTGAGATTCTTGTAAAATTCCTTCCTGCAGCAAACAACTATCTTGTAGAGCTGTTGGAACAAGAAGGTGCCGAAGCAGTCGTTCCTGATCTGCTGGATTTCTTCTTATACTGTTTCTACAATAGTAACTTCAAAGCAGAAAAACTGGGCATGAAAAAAGCAACTGCCTACAAGGCAAACTTGGGAATCAAAGCACTGGAATGGTTCCGCGCCCCTGCCGCAAAAGCATTTGCGCAAAGTAAGCACTTTGATCCGCCGGCGAAGATTACAGACCTTGCAGATATGGCAAAAGATATTGTTTCTCTCGGAAATCAGACCGGAGAAGGCTGGTTCTTAACCGGAGAGATGTTGGAACTCATTCATAACGGCACGACAAACATTGTCTGCACCCAGCCATTTGCCTGCCTTCCAAACCATGTTGTCGGAAAAGGCGTGATTAAAGAACTGAGACGGCGTTATCCGCTCGCAAACGTCGTTGCCATCGACTACGATCCTGGTGCAAGCGAAGTAAACCAGTTGAATCGTATCAAATTGATGCTGTCAACTGCAAATAAAAACTTAAGCAAAAACAACTAATAGGATTCCAAAGGAATTTCCTCTAATTCAAAAAAGACCTTGCCAAAGCTTCACGCTCCATGCAAGGTCTTTTATGTTCTCTATAATTATTTCACAAGAAGTGATGTTCCTGTCATTTCTTTTGGTTGTTCCATTCCCATTAATTCAATCAATGTCGGAGCAATATCTGCCAGACATCCGCCTTCTCTTAATTTGTATGCAGGATCTGCATTTACTAAGATAAACGGAACCGGATTTGTTGTATGAGCTGTAAATGGCTCTCCTGTCTCATAGTCCACCAATTGCTCTGCATTTCCGTGGTCTGCACAAATAAACATCTGTCCGTCTACTTCTTTGATTGCTTCAACAGCTCTTCCCACACATGAGTCCACTGCTTCAATTGCCTTAATTGCTGCATTTTCTACACCAGTGTGTCCTACCATATCCGGATTTGCAAAGTTGATAATGATCACATCATACTTCTCAGATTTGATTGCATCTACTAACTTGTCGCACACTTCAAATGCGCTCATCTCAGGCTGTAAGTCATATGTAGCAACCTTTGGAGATTTCACCAAAATACGGTCTTCTCCCTTATTTGGCTCCTCGACACCGCCGTTGAAGAAGAATGTAACATGCGCATATTTTTCTGTCTCAGCGATTCTTGCCTGTGTCATATTGTTTGCTGCAAGGAACTCACCAAATGTATTTGTAATCTCTGTCTTATGGAAAGCAACTAATTTATTTTCAATTGTCACATCGTACTCTGTAAAGCATATAAATGTTGTCTTAACTCTTTCTCCTCTGTCAAATCCTTCAAAGTTGTCATCACAGAATGTTCTTGTGATTTCTCTTGCTCTGTCCGGTCTGAAGTTGAAGAAGATGATAGAATCGTTATCTTTAATTGTCGCAACAGGCGCTCCATCTTTTACAATCACTGTCGGTAACACAAATTCATCTGTTTTTTCTGCATCATAAGACGCCTGGACTGCGCATGGTCCACACTCTGCAGTCTCACCTTCACCTTTTACCATTGCATTGTATGCCAATTCTACACGGTCCCATCTGTTATCTCTGTCCATCGCATAGTAACGCCCCATTACAGATGCAATCTCACCTACTCCGATTTCTTTCATCTTATCCGCTAATTCCTGTACATAGTCTTTTCCAGATGCCGGCGGTGTATCACGTCCATCCAGGAAACAGTGTACATAAACTTTTGAAAGCCCTTGTTTTTTTGCAAGTTCTAACAATCCATAGATGTGAGAGTTGTGGCTGTGTACTCCACCGTCTGAAACCAGTCCGAACATATGAAGCGCTGAATCATGTTCTTTTGCATTTTTACATGCCGCTAATAATGCTTCATTCTCAAAGAAATCGCCATCCTGAATTGCCTTTGTAATTTTTGTCAGATCCTGATATACGATGCGACCTGCTCCCATATTCAAATGACCAACTTCTGAGTTTCCCATCTGACCTTCCGGAAGTCCGACTGCCATACCGCTGGCATTTCCTTTTACAAACGGATACTCTGCCATCAATTTGTCCATTACAGGGGTCTTACCTTCAAATACCGCATTTGCCTCATGCTTATCATTCAGACCATATCCGTCAAGAATCATTAAAACTGTTGGTTTCTTACTCATCTTTTCATTCTCCTTTATGTTAAACTTTTATCTTTTATCCTACCTGAATTATTTTACATGATTTTCCTTGTCGTTGCAAGTTTTTACCGATGAATTTCTCAGCTCAGATGCGTTCCTGTAAAAAATCAAATACATGTCCTTCTGGTGTATTTAAAAAATGCATCAGCATATATGCACACATAATTGCCACATTCTCTTCCTTTAAGATTCTTCGCACCTCCGCTTTATCTGCAAGCACGATCTCAATCTCCTCATTCTCCTCCTGTCCTTCTTTGGAAGGAACTCCGCTCGCATATCCATACACAGTCCCACAAGATTCATCTGTCATGCCGATCGTCGTAAAATACGGCTTTGTATACATATCCGCCGCATCAATCGGTTGGAAATCAAGTCCGGTCTCCTCTTTTAGCTCCCGCATGCCAGCCATCTTAAAGTCTTCCCCTTCATCCACAAGTCCCGCCGGGAACTCATAGATATAATCATCCAAAGGACATCTATACTGACGAATTAAGACCAGTTTTTCTTTTTTCTCTTTTTCATCTCGATAGACACTATATATAATCACTCCATCTGCCTTGTTTTCTCTTGTCTTAATCTTCAACTCTTCTGTTGTCTTTGCTCTTGATGCCACAAAATAGGTACTGTGCTTCCCTGTATCACTTTTCATATCCAGCTCGTACATGTTCAAAAACTTGTTTTGTGTTGTCTGCTTAATACTTTCTACTCTTCGCATGCTAAACACACTCTCCTCTAAAAATTTGTACCACTCTGTTTCAGGAAACAACAAAGAGTCACCGACCATTCCAGCCAATGACTCCCTGTTAGTTACTAAATTTCAAATACTATTTGTAATTTACGATTTTTCCAAAATCTGGTTTTAACGATGCTCCACCAACAAGTCCACCGTCAATATCTGCCTGAGCAAATAACTCTGGAGCGCTTGCAGCTGAAACAGAACCACCGTACTGAATGCGGATAGCTTCTGCTGTAGCTTCATCATAGATTTCTCCGATGCATTTACGGATTGCTGCACAAACTTCCTGTGCCTGCTCTGTTGTAGCTACTTTTCCTGTTCCAATAGCCCAAATTGGTTCGTAAGCGATTACCGCTGTCTTAGCCTGATCTGCTGTCACATCCAAGAAAGCAATTTTAATCTGCTGACGAATGAAATCAATTGTAACACCCTGTTCTCTCTGTGTTAATGTCTCTCCACAGCAAACGATTGGTGTAATGCCATGTTCGAAAGCTTTTTTTACTTTTTTATTTACAGTTTCATCTGTCTCTGCAAAGTATTCACGTCTCTCAGAATGTCCGATGATAACATATTTCACCCCAGCATCTGTAAGCATATTTGGCGCGATTTCTCCTGTATATGCTCCACTTTCTTCGAAGTACATATTTTCAGCACCGATTTCGATATTGCTTCCTTTTGCCGCTTCGATTGCTGGAATAATGCTGATTGCAGGTACACAAAATACTACGTCAGCATCTTCTGTAGCTACTAAAGGTTTTAATTCGTTGATCAATGCAACTGCTTCACTTGGAGTTTTGTTCATTTTCCAGTTTCCTGCAATAATTTTTCTTCTTGCCATTTTTATCGTCTCCCAATTACTATTTCATTTATTATTTGTAACTGTTCAATGCGGCGCCGTCGTACAAAAAGTACGTCAAGCCGCATCTAACGCAGTCATTTTGTCATATATGCATGCTATTACTTATCGTTAGCAGCTGCTACCCCAGGTAACTCCTTACCTTCTAAGAATTCAAGAGAGGCTCCACCACCAGTAGAGATGTGTGTCATCTTATCACCGTATCCTAATTGGTTAACTGCTGCCGCTGAATCTCCACCACCGATGATTGTCACTGCATCTGTCTCAGCCAATGCTTTTGCTACTGCTTCTGTACCTTTTGCAAAGTTTGGCATCTCGAAGCATCCCATTGGTCCATTCCATACAACTGTTTTTGCTGTCTTTACAGCTTCAGCATACAATTTTGCTGTCTCTGGCCCGATATCAAGACCTTCCCATCCATCCGGGATTTCTCCTCTGCTCACAACCTGAATATTTGCATCGTTAGAGAAATCATCCGCAACAACATGGTCTACTGGAAGTAATAATTTTACGCCTTTTTCTTCTGCTTTTTTCAACATGTTTAAAGCAAAATCGCAGTAATCTTCTTCTAACAAAGAGATACCTACTTTTCCTCCCATAGCTTTGCTGAATGTATAAGACATTCCACCGCCGATGATCAATGTGTCTACTTTGTCAAGTAAGTTTTCGATTACAGAAATCTTGCTTGATACTTTCGCTCCACCTAAGATTGCAACGAATGGTCTTTCCGGATTATTTACTGCATTTCCTAAGAAATCAATTTCTTTTTGCATCAGGTAACCAACAACTGCTGTATCTACATATTTTGTAACACCTACATTTGAGCAGTGTGCTCTGTGAGCTGTACCAAATGCATCATTTACAAATACATCACATAAAGAAGCTAACTCTTTGCTGAATTCTTCTCCATTTTTTGTTTCTTCTGCTCTGTAACGAGTATTTTCAAGAAGGATAACATCTCCATCATTCATTGCTGCAACTGCGGCTTTCGCATTCTCACCAACAACAGTTGCATCTGCTGCAAATTTTACTTCTTGTCCCAATAACTCAGATAATCTCACTGCAACTGGCGCCAATGATAATTCTGGTTTTGGCTCTCCCTTTGGTTTTCCAAGATGTGAACAAAGAATAACCTTTCCACCGTCTGCAATTAATTTTTTAATTGTAGGAAGAGCAGCTACAAGACGGTTCTCATCTGTGATTTTTCCATCAATCAATGGCACATTAAAGTCACATCTTACAAGAACTCTTTTCCCTTTTACATTGATATCATCTACTGATTTTTTGTTAAGCATAGTATTGCCTCCTTAAAAATATGATTTTATCATTGAAATAACTATACATATATGTACCATTATTTCTAAAAAAAGAGCCCGGTCCCCAATAAGACCGGACCCCTTTTTTGGATCTTAAATAATTCTGAATAGAATAAGATTATGCTAATTCAGAGAAGTATTTGATTGTTCTTACCATCTGGCTTGTGTAAGAATTTTCATTGTCATACCAAGAAACAACCTGTACTTCTGTTGTACCATTGTCTAATGGAAGAGCCATTGTCTGTGTAGCATCGAATAAAGAACCATATCTCATACCAACGATATCGCTTGAAACGATTTCATCTTCGTTGTATCCGTAAGATTCGTTAGCTGCTGCTTTCATAGCTGCATTGATTTCATCAACTGTTACGTTTCCTTCAACAACTGCTGTTAAGATTGTTGTAGATCCTGTTGGTGTTGGAACACGCTGAGCAGATCCGATTAATTTTCCGTTTAATTCTGGAATAACTAAACCGATTGCTTTTGCTGCACCTGTGCTGTTAGGTACGATATTAACAGCTGCTGCACGAGATCTTCTTAAATCACCTTTTCTCTGTGGTCCATCAAGTGTCATCTGATCACCTGTGTAAGCATGAATTGTGCACATGATACCAGATTTGATTGTAGCTAATTTGTTCAATGCATCAGCCATTGGTGCTAAGCAGTTTGTTGTACAAGAAGCTGCTGAAATTACTGTATCTTCTGGTTTTAATGTGTCATGGTTTACATTGTAAACGATTGTTGGAAGGTCATTTCCTGCTGGAGCTGAGATAACAACTTTTCTTGCACCTGCTTTGATATGAGCTTCTGCTTTTGCTTTTGATGTATAGAATCCTGTACATTCTAATACAACGTCAACACCGATTTCTCCCCATGGAAGTTCTTCAGCGTTTGCTTTTGCATAAATTTTGATTTCTTTTCCATCTACTGTGATAGAATCTTCACCTGCTGTTACTTTATCAGCTAAAGCGTATTTTCCCTGAGATGAATCGTATTTTAATAAGTGAGCTAACATTTTTGGAGATGTTAAGTCGTTGATTGCAACTACTTCATATCCTTCTGCTCCGAACATTTGTCTGAATGCAAGACGTCCAATACGTCCAAATCCATTAATCGCTACTTTTACTGCCATGATTAATTCCTCCTAAAGTTTAATTAATTATTAATTACTGTTTCACAGCGTCTATAGTGATATTCTTTACTATGTTAAAGAATCATCAACCTATTTAAGATTGTACTAAAGATAGTACAAAAATTCAAGTCTATTTTTGAATTTTATGGAAGTTGCTTAAAAACTGGCTTTCTTTCTTTAAATTCTGTATAATATTTGAATCCACATTCTCTCAGGATCGGAGCCACCTTTTCAAAATCATATGCAATATGTTCAGGCTTATGTCCATCTGCCCCGATTGTGATGATCTCTCCTCCAAGCTCACAGTATCTTTTTAAAATGTCAGGATGCGGATGACAAAAGCCCAATCCATATTTAAACCCTGCTGTATTGAGTTCAATCCCTTTTCCATGTGCGATCAAATATTTTAAAATTTCGTCAATTTCATCCGAAAATTTTGTATAAGAATAATATTTTTCTTTTTCTTTTCCGTATCGGACAATATAGTCAATGTGTCCCAGTACATCAAAATCTTTAATTGCCCGAATGTCCGTCAGTGTCTCCAAAAATGCCTGACGGTAAGCTTCTGCATCTGTCTTATCTTCAAAAAACTCTCCGTAATACGGATCCATCCGATTCACAACGTGTACAGATCCAATCACAAAGTCAAACGGATACGACGAAACATACTCTTTATATGCATTCCCCAAATGCGGTTGAAGTCCAATCTCCACACCAATTCGAATATCAATCTTGTCCTGATACATTTCCCGTAGTTTTTTCATTTTCCGAAAATAGGTATCAGTATCAAATAAGAAGAGAGTTTCTTCTCCCGGAAAGTCAAAATCCTGATGATCCGTAAAACAGATTGTCTTAAGTCCCATTCTTATTGCCTCTTCAACCATTTTTTCCGGCATCGTCTCCGAATCAGACGAAAACGATGTGTGCATATGAAAATCTGCTTTTATCATATTCTATTCTCCTATAATCGTACCCCCGCCAAGAACATAATCTCCATCGTAAAAAACAACAGCCTGCCCCGGTGTCACAGCCCTTTGCTGTTCTTCAAATGTACAACGTACCTCATCCTCTCCAATACGTTCCACTTCGCACCAAGCACCTTTGTGATTATAGCGTATTTTGGCAAATACACGGATTTTCTCTCCCTCTTTCAGATCTTCAATGGACATAAAATTCAATTGATTTGCCCGCAATGTATACGTAAGTGATTCCTCATTGCTGCCAATCACAACTTCATTCGTCTCCGGGCGGATCTCCAAGACAAAAACAGGATGTCCAAGCGACAGACCAAGTCCCTTCCTCTGTCCAACTGTGTAATGGGTAATTCCTTTATGTCTTCCGACAACAGTTCCATCCGACAACACAAAATTTCCTTCCGGAATCTTTTTCTCAATTGTCTCCTCGATAAATTCCGCATAATTTCCGTCGGGCACAAAACAAATATCCTGACTGTCTGGTTTGTTCGCCACTCGAAGCCCAATTTTTTCTGCAATTTCCCGTACTTCCTCTTTCGCATAAGCGCCGACCGGCATCAGTGTTCTCTTCAACTGCTCCTGTGTCAGATTGTAAAGCGCATATGTCTGATCCTTTGCAAGTGTGGCTGAACGTCTCAGGCTATATCTTCCATTGGGAAGTTTTTCAATTCTGGCGTAATGACCTGTTGCAATATAATCTGCTCCGATATCCATACTTCTTTTCAGGAGCGACTCCCACTTCACATAGCGGTTACATGCAATACATGGATTTGGTGTCCTTCCATTTAAATATTCATCAACAAAATAGTCAATTACATTTTCTTTGAACTCCTTCTTAAAATTCATAACATAATAAGGAATCCCCAGATCACTCGCAACTCTTCTGGCATCATCTACCGCTGTCAAGCCACAGCATCCTCCATTTTCTTCCTGTATGGCTCTGTCTTCATCCTGCCAAATCTGCATCGTCACACCAATCACATCATATCCTTCTTCTTTTAAAAGATACGCCGCAACCGATGAGTCTACACCGCCCGACATCCCGACAACTACTTTCTTCTTTTCCATTTGGCTCCCTCTGTTCTACCTCTTAGTATTCTTCTTCCTCTTCTTCATCTTCATGAATATCTGATTTTGGTTTTTCCAAACCTTCAATCTTAATTCCGTGTTTTTCGGCATAATCCCAAAGCGCAGCATGGATTGCTTCCTCTGCAAGCAGTGAACAATGTACTTTTACAGGCGGAAGTCCGTCCAGCGCTTCCATAACCGCCTTGTTTGTGACTTGAAGTGCGTCGTAGATGCTTTTTCCTTTTACAAGTTCTGTCGCCATACTGCTTGTAGCAACAGCTGCTCCACAGCCAAATGTTTTGAATTTCACATCTTGAATGATCTGGTTATCATCAATGTCAAGATAGATTCTCATAATATCTCCACATTTTGCATTCCCTACTGTACCAACGCCACTGGCGTTTTCAATTTCTCCTACGTTTCTTGGGTTTTGGAAATGATCCATTACTTTTTCTGTATACATATCTGATTCTCCTTTTATTCATTTCTATTATTTATTTCTGTTTTTTCACAAAATCTTCATACAGTGGCGACATGCTGCGAAGTTGCGCCACAATTTCTTTCAGACAATCTACCACATAGTCAATCTCTTCTTTTGTTGTCTCTTCGCTCAACGTCAGTCTTAACGATCCATGTGCGATTTCGTGTGGCAAACCGATTGCCAAAAGAACATGCGAAGGATCCAAAGACCCTGATGTACAGGCTGATCCACTGGAACCGCAAATTCCTTTCATATCGAGCATAATCAAAAGCGATTCCCCTTCAATAAACTGAAAACTGAAATTTACATTGTTCGGAAGGCGATCTGTTCTATGTCCATTCAGCCTGCAGTACGGAATCTCTGCAAGCACACGTTCAATCAAATGATCTCTCAATTCAATCTCTTTCGATGTACGCTCTTTCATTGTGCGCACCGCTCTTTCAACCGCTGTTCCAAGTCCGATAATTCCAGGTACGTTCTCTGTTCCTGCACGACGTTTTCTTTCCTGTGCTCCTCCGTGCACAAAAGAACGGATCTTTACTCCTTTTCGGATATACAAAAATCCAATCCCTTTTGGACCGTTTAACTTATGTCCACTTGCGCTCAGCATATCAACGTGACATTCGTCTACATTAATCGGTACTTGCCCGAATGCCTGCACCGCATCTGTGTGGAATAAAATTCCGTGTTCATGTGCAATCTCACCGATCTCTTTGATTGGCTGAATCGTTCCAATCTCATTATTAGCATACATCACAGAAATTAAAATAGTCGTAGGTCTGATTGCAGCTTTCAGTTCTTCCAGTTTTACCACGCCATTCTCATCCACATCCAAATATGTCACTTCATATCCGTTTTTCTCCAGGTAATCGCCTGTGTGAAGAATTGCATGATGTTCAATCTTTGTTGTGATAATATGATTTCCTTTATTTTTGTAAGCCTCTGCTGTTGCTTTCAGCGCCCAGTTATCTGATTCGGAACCGCCTGCAGTAAAATAAATTTCATTTGCGTTTGCACCCAGTGCGTCTGCAATAATCTCGCGTTGTTTTGTAATCGCATCCTTATTCTTTGCTGCAAAACTGTAAACGCTGGATGGATTCCCATAATTTTCTGTAAAATACGGAAGCATCGCCTCTACTACTTCCGGTGCTGTTTTTGTTGTCGCCGCATTATCTAAATAAATAAGTCTGTCCATGTTCTTTCCTCCTAATTATTGCAATTTTTCTGTATGGTCAAATTCTGTTGAATCTGCTTACTTTCTTCTACGAGCTGCTTTAAATCAATCTCATCGACTGTTCGATTAATGCTTTCATTGATCTTCTTCCAAACATACTTTGTGACACAGCCTCCTGCTGCCTCGCATGATTCTTCTTCGTGAAAAGCCGCACACTCTACCGGCTCCAAATTTCCTTCCAACGCTCTTAATACATCTCCGACTGAAATCTCACTGACATCTTTCGCAAGCACATAGCCTCCGCCGGCTCCCCGTATGCTTTTAATCAATCCGGCTCTCTTCAGCAAAGCCATCAGCTGCTCCAAATATCGCTCGGATATGTCCTGTCTCGCCGAAATACTGCTGATTGGAACGGGCTCTATCTCACTATATTGAGCAATATCAATCAAAGCACGAAGACCGTAGCGCCCTTTTGTTGATATTTTCAAAACTTCACCTTCTTTGGTCTATTTAATTCCTAGTGAATTACTAGGGTTTATTTCTTTTGTAGAATATCACTCTCTTCAAGTTCTGTCAAGGGCATTCTGGGAATATGTTATAAAGACAAAAAATTCAGGAGAAGACATGTCTGAAAAACACACTATTTTGAAAGGTACATTCATTCTCACTGCCACTGGCTTTCTAAGCCGTTTCATTGGCTTTTTTTACCGTATGTTCTTAAGCCATACTTTCGGGGAGAAAAGCGTGGGACTCTACCAACTGATTTTCCCCATCTACGCACTTTGCTTTTCGCTCACCACAGCCGGAATCGAAGTTGCTCTTTCCCGGTGCGTCGCAAGAAAAGTAGCTCTTTCCAGACACAAAGAAGCAAGACAACTTTTGTATGTCGGGCTTTTCCTTTCCATTGCGCTCTCTACGGTCACCGCAGCTATATTACAGACAAATGCCTCTGCTTTTTCCATCTATATCCTTGGCGATATACGCTGTGAACCATTACTCATTGCGATCTCTTATTCGCTTCCTTTCGCATCTGTCCACAGTTGTATCTGCGGATACTATCTCGGGCGAAAGCAGACAAAAATTCCGGCACTCGCACAACTTATCGAACAAATTGCACGAGTCTTCAGTGTATATGTCATATATATGATTGCACTAAAAAAAGAGCAACCAGTCACAATACTGTTTGCGGTAATCGGTCTTGTCATTGGAGAAATCGTTTCTTCACTCTTTTGTATACAATGTTTTACATACGGAAAAGTCTTTGCCCGTATTCACTTTATCTTAAAAAACAATTTTTCTCACTTAAAAGAACTTCTAAAACTTTCCGTGCCTCTCACTGCCAACCGTATTCTTCTGAATATTTTACAGAGCATCGAGGCAATTTCCATTCCCATACGTTTACAACAGTATGGGTACACTTCCTCTGATGCACTCAGTGCCTATGGAGTTCTCACTGGAATGGCTTTGCCGTGTATTCTGTTTCCATCCGCAATTACAAACGCTGTCTCTACGATGCTTCTTCCTACAGTTACAGAGATTCAAACTTCAAACAACTGGAAACAGCTAAAGAAACTCATCCAAAAGGTTATACTTTATTGTTTTTCTCTTGGTTTTTTTTGCTGTATACTCTTTCTCCTATTCGGGAACTGGATTGGAACCATCTTATTCCACAGTCAGCTTGCCGGAAATTTTTTACTGACCCTTTCCTGGATTTGTCCATTTCTATATGCAAATTCTACGCTCATCAGTATCATAAACGGACTTGGAAATACAACAATCTCTTTTCTGATAAATACTTTTGGACTCTTCATACGCATTATCGGAGTGATTGTTTTTATCCCACAGATTGGATTGAATGGTTATCTTTGGGGACTCCTTGCAAGTCAACTTTCTGTCAGTATTCTAAGCATCCTGTATTTAAGCTGTCATTTAAAAAAACGAGAGTTTGCAACCTAAGGCAAACTCTCGTTTCACAATAATCCAATAACTAATTTCATTAATATGGGATTCGTATACACTTCTAAAATCATCCCAACAGCCATAGAAATTCCTGCTGCTGCCGTCTTTTTTATATTCCATCTCCCGTTCGGATATGTGTACAGATACCATAGCAGAATCACGTATGCGAACCCATAAAAAAGAATCTGCGGCAACATTCCCACAATACACAATAGAATTCCTTTCATTCCAAGAGAAATTACAGAAGAAACTGCTACAACGCCACCTGAAAAGCCTGTCCAGCCAATGCACAGTCCAACAACTGTTTTCTTCCATTTCATACATCCTAAAATACATATCACACAAAAAGGGACAAGTCTTGCTCGCAGGATATACCACAAATATTCTTCTGCCACAATATCGGTTTTAGCATATTGCTTCAAGAAACCGTCATCGAAAATTCCGCCCGACATAATATACCTGTCAGAAATCAAATTCGCATACAAAATACCAATTAAAAAACCACCCAGCAGAAACATTGCAAAAAATTGATTTTTACTTCTGTATGACCTCACATATCTACCTCCCGTCTTTCACACTTCAACTTAGGATATTTCATTATATGCAAGGTCCATCCGTTTATGCTTTTATTTTTACTGCATATGACATCAGCGAAGCAATCGTCTTAGAATCTTCAATCTCTCCGGAAAAAATTTTCTCTTTTAACTCCTCCATTGTGTAAGCCTCTACGTCAATCGACTCATCTTCATCTAAATTCTGCTTGGATGGTATCAAATTTTTTGCGACGTATACTTCCACTCTCTCATTACAAAACGCCACCGCTGTTCTCAATGTAATCAGCCATTCCAAATCTTCTGAGCGAAATCCCGTCTCCTCCTCCAATTCCCTTGCCGCACACTCTTTGCCGGGTTCCCCCTGTGTATCCAAAGCTCCGGCCGGAATCTCCAATGTATACCTGTCCAACGCATTTCGATACTGTCTTACCATCAAAATCTTTCCTTCTTTTGTAACAGGAATCACCGCAGCTGCACCTTTATGCTGCAGATAGTCCCATTTTGCAATATGTCCGTTCACCTCAACATGATCACAATACATATCCAATATCGTTCCTCTGTATTTCAGTTCTCGTTTAATCCTTTTTACTTTTTCACCCATCTCATATCCCTCCAATATATAGAAATTCCCATATATCAACTTGATATATGGGAATCGTTTTCATTTATTGTGACTATTTTGCATAGTCTGTAACACGTGATTCACGAATCACATTCACTTTAACCTGTCCAGGATATTCCAATTCAAACTCAATTTGTTTTGAAATATTTCTAGCCATCAGTACCATGTCTGCATCAGACACTTGTTCTGGAACTACCATGACACGAATCTCTCTACCTGCCTGAATAGCAAAAGATTTATCGACACCTTTAAATTGGTTGGCGATATCTTCTAATTGTTTTAATCTGTTTGTATATGTTTCCAATGTCTCTCTTCTTGCGCCAGGTCTTGCTGCAGAAATTGTATCTGCCGCCTGAACGATACATGCAATTAACGATTCCGGCTCTACATCACCATGATGCGCTTCTACCGCGTTAATCACAACCGGCGACTCTTTGTATTTTCTACAAAGATCCACACCAATCTGAATATGGGAGCCTTCCACATCGTGATCGATTGATTTTCCGATATCATGTAAAAGACCAGCTCTCTTCGCAACCCTGACATCCAAACCAATCTCACTTGCGAGAAGTCCGGATAACTGCGCTACTTCCATGGAATGCTTCAATGCATTCTGCCCATAGCTGGTTCTAAATTTCATTCTTCCTAACAGACGAATCAGTTCTGGATGAATACCATGTACTCCAACTTCTAAAGCTGCTGCCTCTCCCTCTTCACGAATCATCAATTCCACATCTTTTTGTGCTTTCTCTACCATTTCTTCAATTCTTGCGGGATGAATTCTTCCATCTACAATCAATTTCTCGAGAGCAATTCTCGCAACTTCTCTTCTGATCGGATCAAATCCTGATAAAACGACAGCTTCCGGAGTATCATCTATAATCAATTCTACTCCTGTCATTGTCTCGAGTGTACGAATGTTTCGTCCCTCTCTACCAATAATTCTTCCCTTCATCTCATCACTTGGAAGTTGTACAACCGAAATTGTAGTCTCCGCAACATGATCTGCCGCACACTTCTGAATCGCTGTTACGACATACTCTCTTGCCTTTTTGGCAGCTTCCTCTTTTGCCTGCGTTTCCAATTCTTTGATCATCCTCGCAGTGTCATGTTTGACATCATCTTCAACAGTTTTTAACAAATAATCCTTTGCTTGTTCGGAGGTTAATCCTGAGATTCTTTCTAGTTCCTGTACTCTTTGCTGATTAAGCTCTTCTACTTTCGCTTCACGCTGCTTAATTTGCTCTTCTCTCGCCGTAAAGTTTGCTTCACGCTGCTCAATTGCTTCTGATCTTTTGTCTAAAGCTTCTTCCTTGGATAACACTCTTTTCTCATAGCGTTGTAATTCAGATCGTCTTTCCTTTGTCTCTTTTTCGAGTTCATTCTTTGTCTTGATAGACTCTTCTTTTACTTCCAAGAGCGCTTCTTTTTTCGTTGTCTCAGCAGTTTTCAATGCATCATCAATAATTTCTCTCGCCCGAGTCTCCGCACTTCCGATCTTCGAATCTGCGTCTTTTGTCAGGCTTGAAATCGTCAGGAAACGAGTGATGACCGCTGCAACAATGAATGCAACTACAGCAATAATTATAGTAATTATTGTTGGCACAGGAGCACCTCCTTATTTAATTTTCATTGTACAAATACAACACTTAAATTTTATACTCTTTTCACAATTATGTCAAGTATTCCATTCAGAAACTTGTATTACTTGACGGATGTCCTCGTAACGGAAACCTTTTCTTAGCAGATACCCGCAAATCTTCGCTTTTTCTGCTTCTGTCGCCTTCTCTGCACAAAATCTCTTTTTTTCAAGAATTTTTTGAATTGCTCCCCGTTCCTCTTCCATCTCATAACACTCTTCCATGACTTTGTCAATCGTCTCTTTTGCGACACCTTTCTGACAGAGTGATGCATAAATTTCTTTTTTGCTCTTGCTGTTCTGTCTGCTGAGCACAAATCGCCTTGCATAATTTTCGTCTTCCACATATCCAAAGGATTTTACATAAGCCATCGCCTGTTCAATAATATCATCCGGATATAATCCCTGCTTTAATTTCGTGCGAAGTTGCGATTCTGTGCGATCCATGTCTGTCAACAGATGCATTGCCCGCAGCTTGGCACGTTTTAACACAATCTCACTGAGAATCTGACTGACCAGCCTCTCGTCCACCTCTGTGTCCTGCGCGATATGATATCGGGACAGCTCTCCTTTGTATAATACAAAGGCAAACTGTCCGTCTATGAATACCTTATACTTTGTCTTTGTCACTGGCTCAATCTTCGTGACATACATTCTATTCTTCCTCTTCCTTCTCTACGGAACCGTCCAAATGATAATGCGCTCTGATCTTCTCTTCCAACTCTTCCATAATTTCCGGATGCTGTCCAAGATATATCTTCGCATTCTCTCTTCCCTGTCCAATCTTATCTCCATTATAGGCATACCATGCCCCACTCTTATTCACAAGATCAAGTTTTGTTGCAAGATCCAGAATATCTCCTTCTTTGGAAATTCCCTTTCCAAACATGATATCAAATTCTGCTTCCTTGAACGGAGGTGCAATCTTATTCTTCACAATCTTGATACGTGTACGATTTCCCACCATCTCACCATTCTGTTTTAAAGTTTCAATCCTTCTGACATCCATACGCACGGAAGCATAGAATTTTAAAGCTCGTCCACCGGTTGTCGTCTCCGGATTTCCAAACATCACACCAACTTTCTCTCGAAGCTGGTTGATAAAAATCACAACACAGTTTGATTTGCTAATAACAGGAGTCAGCTTTCTGAGTGCCTGCGACATCAAACGCGCTTGCAGACCGACATGACTGTCTCCCATGTCTCCTTCTATCTCCTGTTTCGGAACAAGTGCTGCGACCGAGTCAATTACAATAATATCCATCGCGCCGGAGCGAACCATCGTCTCGGCAATCTCAAGTGCCTGATCTCCACTATCCGGCTGTGAAATGTATAATTCATCAATATTTACACCAATATTTTTTGCATAGACAGGATCAAGCGCATGCTCTGCATCAATAAATCCCGCAATTCCGCCTCTTTTTTGTACCTCTGCAATCATATGTAACGTAACCGTCGTCTTACCACTTGACTCAGGACCATATACCTCAATTACTCTTCCCTTCGGTACACCCCCAAGACCAAGTGCAATATCAAGACTTAAAGAACCTGTCGGCACCGTCTCCACAGAGACATTCGCCCCTGCATCACCAAGCTTCATCACCGTACCTTTTCCAAAATCCTTCTCCAACTTTAAAATCGCTGCATCCAGCGCTTTTTGTTTATCTTCATTTGCCATATTACGTATCTCCTTCTTCACACCGCGAACTTATGTTCGTTTTTCTAATTAATATACTATTATACTTGTCTCAAAATGTCAATACTTTTATTCTCACCTCCTGCTTACAAATTTCCATGTGGGTAATTTCAGCGAATCTGCCAATGAATGTATATAATGAGCGAACGCTCTATTGAATGAACACTTTTAGAATATCATAATTCTCATCTTTGCACAAGAAAAGAATCCATTTTCAGGATTCTTTTCTTTCTCTATTTCCGGCTTCTAACGAATGTTTTTTGCTGATAACTACTTTTTCATCATAGCATGCAAATAACTGCTTTAACGTATCTTTCTCCATTTTGGGAGTCAGGACACTGACAATCGGGACGATGACAAGACCTGCTGCCATAGCAATTGCTCCCGCATTGATTGGTGATGAGATATATTGAAAGAACATATTAGATACTGTAATTCCAATTCCAGAAAAAAAGCTTGTCCACACCGCAGCCTTTGTGACTCCTTTCCAATACAACCCATATAAAAACGGAGCTAGAAATGCTCCAGCGAGCGCTCCCCAGGAGATGCCCATCAACTGCGCAATAAAAGTCGGTGGATCAAGTGCAAGCAGCACTGAAACGACAATAAAAAACACAATCAGAATCTGCATGGTAATAACTTGCTTTTTCTCACTCATATTTTTTATGATATTATCTTTCAGAAAGTCCAAAGTCAATGTTGAACTGGATGTTAGTACGAGTGAGGACAGTGTAGACATCGATGCCGACAGGACAAGCACGACGACAATTCCTATCAGAATATCAGGTAAAGAAGATAACATATGTGGAATAATGCTGTCAAACACAATCATTCCGGATTCATCGTATAATTCTTTTCCATCAAACAAACGTCCAAAACCTCCAAGAAAATAGCATCCTCCCGATACCACAATGGCGAAGATTGTCGAAATTACCGTTCCTGTATTAATCGATTTTTCATCTTTAATAGCATAAAATTTATGTATCATCTGGGGCAATCCCCAGGTTCCAAGAGAGGTCAGTACCACAACTCCCAAAAGGTTCATTGGATCTGGTCCGAAGAAGGATGTAAATGCACCAGGTTGTCCGGCTGTCAATGCCACATCACTTTCAATCTGTGCAAGCTTTCTAATCGCCTCTACAAATCCTCCCTGATTGTTTAACACTGCCACAATAACTGCTACAATCCCTATCAACATAATGATTCCCTGGATAAAGTCATTGATCGCAGTTGCCATATACCCTCCAAGAATTACATATATAGCGGTAAATGCTGCCATAGTCACTACACACCATGTATACGGGACATGAAATGCCATCTCAAACAAACGGGACAGACCGTTGTAAATGGATGCGGTATATGGAACCAAAAATACAAACACAATGACCGATGCCACAATCTTCAGACTCTTGCTCTGATATCTCTCACCAAAAAAATCCGGCATCGTCTTTGACCGTAAATGTTGACTCATAACCCTTGTCCTTCTCCCTAGCACAACCCAGGCCAAAAGACTTCCAAGAACTGCATTCCCAATTCCAATCCATGTGGATGCAATTCCGTATTTCCATCCAAACTGACCCGCATATCCGACAAATACAACCGCCGAAAAATAAGAAGTCCCATACGCAAATGCAGTGAGCCAGGGTCCAACGGAACGTCCACCCAGCACAAACGCGTCTACACTTTTTGTATGTCTCCGAGAATAAATCCCAACCACTGCCATCACTGCAAAAAAAATCACCAGCAGAATTACTTTTACACCCATCTTCTTCCCCCTTCTTTTAAATTAGCAGTTTAAAGTGTTACGCTTTAAACTGCTAAAGTTTCTTAATAATTAAAGAATAGCACACGCGAATATGGATGTCAACAAATAGTTTATTCTTTCATCTTTTCTACACGTTCCTGAATTGTTTTATTAAAATTTTCTACTTTTCTGCAGTATGGCTCACTCATATATTTAGAATGCAGCATAAAATCTGCCGTTGCCAGATTGTTTGCAATCGGAATATCATACACGACTGCAATTCGAAGCAAGGCTTTCACATCCGGATCATGTGGCTGTGCTTCTAATGGATCCCATAAAAAGATCATAAAATCAATCTGTCCTTCCACAATCTTTGCTCCGATCTGCTGATCTCCTCCAAGCGGTCCGCTGTTATAACCTTTTACAGGTAACCCTGTTTTTTCCGCAATCAGTCGGGATGTCGTTCCTGTTCCACATAAAAAGTGACTTTTTAAAATCTCCTTGTTCTGATCACACCACTCTACCAGCTCTTTCTTCTTTCCGTCATGAGCAACCAGTGCAATATGCTTTGCTTTTCCAATTTCAAATGTAACATAATTATCTTGTAACACAATGATCCCTTCTTTCTTTTAATCATATTGTTCCATGATGGCGAACCTTGACACTGTCAACAGTCCAATCACCACTGCCATTATCATACCATAAATTAAAATTACGAAAAAGGCAAAATTGAAATTCTGTAAGACAACTGCAACCACAGCAAGGAGCACTCCGATCCCTATAATTCCCCCTTGGACTCCCAATCGAACTAGCTGCTTTACTGTTTCTCCCAAAGAGTTTCTCAAAAACGAATCGATCAGTACCTTTGTATATAACTTAATTGCCTGAAGGAACACATAGATCAGCCAGCAGCTGACTATGTGAAACGGATGAACTTTCCATGCAATCCCAAGCGGAAGCACCAAAATCGCTCCATCAATCGCCGCTTTCACATGTTCCATCACAGTCGCGTACCACATTTTCTTTGCCGGAGAATCTGGGAGTAGAAACAGATACGGATTTTTCAATTCTTTATCCCATTTCCCAAGATATCCTCCTGTCAAAATGGCAAGATAGGCCACAATTCCCAAAAGAACTGCACTTTTTGATCCAAATTCCGAAACATCAATCACCTTTAAAAACAAAATATCCGCACCAATGCAAAACAATGTCATATATGAAAAGATAAACCATTTTTCTTTTTTATACTCCAATAACTGTCTGTAAAAAATAGCCTTTGCTCCGGACGCTTTATATTCGACTGAGGCTCTTTTGAATTTCTTCTTTTTGCCGATGGACATAACCATCTCACCATTATTTTTTCGCGCTTTCATCTCTGCATAATCATCCGCAAATTTTGCCGCATCTTCATAATATCCACCATTGCATTTCATTTTGACTGCCACTACAGCCATAACAATTACAGTCAAAAGATACAAACCACTGCATACAAGATTAAGAGTTGTAGGTCCAAGCAAAATCAGTCGAAAAACTGCAATATTCCATCCAATGATCGGCAGCATCTGCAATCCCGGAAAATCAATCAGATTGATAATACTTTCCAGCGAAAATCCTTTTGTTCGAAAATACCAAATTCCAAACAGCGTAATACCTGCAAGTAAAACATAGATCATGCGCGTAAGCATAACAGTCGTCTTTTGCGAAAATCGTTCATTGGCATATAAACCAATAATAATACTGCCTTCCAGTACCGACTCAACCCCTGCAAGAACTATAAACAGTGATACGATTTTCCAAAGCGGAAGATGAAATCCAAGAATTGCAGCAAGTACAAATGCCATACTCACAATCAAAGTCATCAAAAAATTATATCCTGCGCCATAGAGCAAGATTATTTTGGGGCGAATCGGCGCCGTAAAAATAAAATGTGCATGGCTTGGATAGAAAATGACACCTTTTCGTTTTGCATAAGTCGCAAAGTTAATAAAAAAATTGTAAAGTCCCCATACCGTCAATGCCGCCAGCAGCCAATATGGTGTTTGAAAATCTGCTTTTACTAAAGCCGTAACTGAAACTGTGATCAAAAAAATAAAATAGGCTACCAAAACAATGCTAAGTATCAGGTTCACCGGCTTTTTCTTTAGCTGCTTTAATTTGTTGATCCATTTTCTTTTTGACATATACAATAATGCTTTCATTATTTTTCACCACCCGTCAATTCAAAGAACAGAGCATCGAGTTCTTTATCTCCAACTTCTTCTTTGCTGTAAGAACCAATAATATGGCCTTTTTCCATCACAAACATCACATCCCAAATATTCTCTACCATCTCCAGCATATGAGTACTGATCAATATCGTAACTCCGTTTTCTTTCAATTCTAAAATCACTTCTTTTAATTCTTTGATCGCTTTTGGATCGAGTCCAACCATCGGCTCATCTAAAAGAATCACCTGTGGCTTGATACACAGCGCACAGCAAATACTAACTTTCTGCATCATTCCTTTTGAAAGCTCATTCCCTAATTTGTCCTGTTTATCCTCCAACTCAAATCGTGTCAGAATTGCTTCCACCTCTTGGTCTGTTATGTTGCTGTCATATGCTTTTCTTACATACTCAATATGCTCTCTTACAGTCAATGCATCGAACATTGCCGGCAATTCCGGAACATAGGCGAAAATCTTTTTCGCCTCCATGCTATGTGCTTCCATCTTCTGAATTCCGATTCCACCTTCATACCTGAGCAAACCTGCAATACTTTTGATAATCGTAGATTTTCCTGCTCCGTTTGGTCCCAGCAAAATTCCTATCTTTCCCGTCGGCACCGTGAAACTGACATGATCCACCGCCAGATAATCACCATATTTTTTACTCAGTCCTTGTATCTCAAGCATCTTCATTCCTCCTCATCAAAAATAGTCTTGTATATCTGTACTATAGATTTAATACAATGATACACAAGACTATTCCGACTGTCAATATTTATTTTTCGTATTTCTCGATTACTTCTCCACGTTTTTTATAAATGCTGCCTGCAGGTACAAATTCTCTGACCATAGACAACGGATAAATATTTGTATGACTTCCCACAACTGTTCCCGGATTCAATACACTTCCACATCCCACTTCGACTTCATCGCCAAGCATGGCACCAAATTTCTTAAGTCCGGTCTCAATCGCTCCTTTTGGTGTCTTTACCGTCACCAATGTCTTATCCGATTTCACATTAGAAGTAATCGAGCCAGCCCCCATATGAGACTTATATCCAAGCACAGAGTCCCCTACATAATTATAATGTGGAACCTGAACTTTATTAAACAGAATTACATTCTTAAGCTCTGTAGAATTTCCTACCACAGCTCCTTCCCCAACAATTGCATTACCGCGGATAAACGCACAATGTCTCACTTCTGCGTCTTTCCCAATAATTGCCGGTCCATTGATGTAAGCTGTCGGCGCTACTGTCGCCGATTTTGCAATCCATACATTCTCACCGACTTTTTCATACTCCTCTTCCGATAACGTCTCTCCTAGTTCTAAAATAAAAGAACTGATTTTCGGAAGAACCTCCCATGGATAAGTCACTCCTTCAAAAATATCTCTCGCAATTGTCTCCTTCAAATTATAAAGTGATTTTACTGTTAATTGTTCCATTTCAATTTACCCCTTCTTTGTCTGTTTTTCTTTTTTATAAAATATTGCCGCCTTATCGTAACAGCCTCTCAGCTGATACTGATTACTCAACCGCAAAACACCTTGCGTACGACTGTTAATAAAATGTTCCAGCTTCATCATATACTCATCCGATGTAATCTCGCCGTCTGCCACATAGGTGAGTCCTTTTTCCCAACTTGCAGTAAGTTCCGGGTTCAAAAGTGAGCGGATTGAATGTTCCACTACATCAAAAACCATTTCTCCAAGCAGCGTCGGTGTAATGATCTGTGTTTTTTTATTTAACATCAAATATTTAATATGAATCAGCTTTTTCAGAATCTCTGCCCTGGTTGCACTCGTTCCGATACCACTTCCTTTAATCTGGGCGCGCAAATCCTCATCTTCAATGAGCTGCCCCGCATTCTCCATCGCAAGAATAATCGACCCCGAATTGTATCTCTTCGGTGGCGAAGTCTCTCCTTCTTTGATTGTCAATTCCTTTACCGGTAACACCGTTCCTTTTTTCACTGTCTGAAGCAGTTCAAAAAAGTTCATGTCCATGTCACTTTCCGAATCCTGTTTACCCGCATTTCCGGTCCCGACCACTTTCAGATATCCTTCCTCTGCCAAAACCTTGAAATTGGAGAAAAAGCTTTCCTCTTTGATCTTGGTTGTAATACTGACTTTCTGATAAACAGCCGGAGGATAGAAAATACTCAAAAACCTTCTGACAATCGTGTCGTATACCTGCCTTGCAGTATGTGATACACTATTCAATGCCTGCAGCCCCTGACCGGTCGGTATGATTGCATAGTGATCTGTGATCTGCTTGTCATTGACATACCTTGTTTTTTCTAAGCCTTTATGACTTCCAAACGCAACAATATCTTTCAGATAAGGAGATGCCATATCATATTTGGACAGACCGTTCAGATTTTTGTGAATCTCTTTTGCCACTGCTGTCGAAAGCACTCTGGCATCCGTTCTCGGATACGTCACCAGTTTCTTTTCATACAGTTCCTGGACGATCCGAAGTGTCTCATCCGGACTGATCTTAAATCGTTTGGAACATTCATTCTGAAGCTCTGCCAGATTATAAAGGAGTGGCGGATTCTTTTTTTCTTTCTTTTTTTCAATTGCAGTGACTGTGCAAGTAAGCGGTTCTCCATCGCTTAAATAGGCAATCAGTTCTTCTGCCTTCACCTTCTCTTTAAAGCCATTTTCCTTATAAAGATCCAATGACTCAAAATATTTAGAACCCTTCACTGCCTTCCATTCACCATCAAAATTCTTTTCTTCCAGTGAAATGCTGCTGAGCACTCTGTAAAACGGCGTCTTTACAAATTCCCGAATTTCCCGCTCTCTTCTCACTACCATACCGAGTACGCATGTCATAACACGCCCGACAGAAAGGACTGTGTATTTGTGACCAAGATAATTTGAGATACTATTGCCGTATTTCAGCGTCAGAAGTCTAGAGAAATTAATTCCCATCAGGTAATCTTCTTTTGCCCGCAGATACGCTGATGCGGATAAGTTATCATATTCCTCCAGATCTTTCGCTTCACGGATTCCACGAAGAATCTCTTCTTCTGTCTGGGAATCAATCCACACACGTTTTCTTTTCTTTCCTTTCACCTCTGCCATCTGTTCCACCAGACGGTAAATATATTCCCCCTCACGCCCGGAGTCAGTGCACACATAAATCGTATCCACATCCTGTCGATTCAACACGCCACTCACAATTTGGAACTGCTTTTTTACGTTCGGAATCACCTCGTATTTGAACTCTTTTGGCATAAACGGCAACGTCTCAAGACTCCATCTTTTATATTTCTCATCATACACCTCCGGATAACTCATTGTCACAAGATGTCCAACACACCATGTGACAATCGCCTCATCAGATTCCAGATATCCGTCTTTTTTTCTCGTATTCAATTTTAATGCTTTTGCGAATTCCTGTGCCACGCTTGGCTTCTCCGCTATGTATACTGATTTTCCCATCCTGGTTTCCTTTCTCTGCCGTCAATGCCTCTCCCGTGGATAAAAAGAGAAACAAGGCAGGGAAGAACCTTCTTCCCCGCCAAATGTTATTTTTATTTATTTTGCTTTGATATATCCTTTTGCAGTCAGTGTCTCTGCACAGAGGATTGCACCACCTGCTGCGCCACGTACTGTGTTATGAGAAAGTCCGACAAATTTAAAATCGTATACACTGTCTTCTCTCAAACGTCCTACCGAAATTCCCATACCATTTTCAAAATTGACATCCAATTGTACCTGTGGACGATTATCTTCCTCTAAGTATTGAATAAACTGCTTCGGCGCACTTGGAAGCTCCAATTCCTGCGGCAGTCCCTTAAAGTTCACAAGCTTTTCAATCAGCTGCTCTTTCGTTGGCTTCTTTGCAAATCTCACAAATACAGCTGCTGTATGTCCGTCCAAAACCGGTACGCGGATACACTGAGTTGTAATTACCGGTCCATCCGCTTTTACAATCTCTCCATCAACTACTTTTCCCCAGATACGAAGTGGTTCTTGTTCACTTTTTTCTTCTTCACCACCGATAAACGGAATAATATTTTCTACCATCTCTGGCCAGTCTTTGAATGTCTTTCCTGCCCCTGAGATTGCCTGATATGTAGTTGCCACTACTTCTGTCGGCTCAAATTCTTTCCATGCTGTCAGAACCGGAGCATAGCTTTGAATCGAACAGTTTGGTTTTACCGCCACAAATCCTCTTTCTGTTCCAAGACGTTTTTTCTGAGCTTCTATTACTTCAAAATGTTCTGGATTAATCTCTGGAACTACCATCGGCACATCCTTTGTCCAACGGTGCGCACTATTGTTTGAAACAACCGGTGTCTCTGTCTTTGCATATGCATCTTCAATCGCTTTGATCTCTTCTTTTGTCATATCCACCGCACTGAACACAAAGTCAACATCTGCAGCCACTTTCTCTACTTCATTTACATTGGCAACAACTAATTTTTTCACTGCCTCCGGCATTGGTGTCTTCATTTTCCAACGATCCCCAACCGCTTCTTCGTAAGTCTTTCCTGCTGATCTCGGGCTCGCTGCCACTGTCACGACTTCATACCACGGATGATTTTCCAACAGAGAAATAAAACGTTGTCCAACCATACCTGTTGCTCCTAAAATTCCAACTCTCAATTTCTGTTCCATAATTATCTCCTCATTTCCAAAAGTCTTTCTCACGCAAACAAATGTGTTTACTCGAAATATACTATCGCATTTTAATTGATTATGCAAGTGTTTTTTCGCATTCCTGCAAATATTTTGCATAGATGGCAATTACCTTTTCCATCGCTTCTTTTCCAGGCGCGCCAATCGTCATACGTTTATTGACGCATGTCTCCATGCTGATTGCCTCATAGATATCCGCCTCAAAAACCGGTGAAATCGCCTTAAATTCTTCTAGTGTCATGTCATCCAACGCGATATCCTTTTCCAGGCAGTACAGCACAAGCTGTCCTACAATTCCGTGTGCATCGCGGAATGCAACACCATGATTTACCAGATAGTCCGCTGCATCTGTCGCATTGGTAAACCCATTCTTTGCACTGTTTTCCATATTCTCCTTGCGGAATTTCATCGTTCGAAGCATCCCTGTAAACAATGCAAGGCATCCTTTTGCTGTGTCAATCGCATCAAATGCCAACTCTTTATCTTCCTGCATATCTTTATTATAAGCAAGCGGAATTCCTTTCATCGTTGTCAAAATCGACATTAATGCCCCATAGACACGTCCTGTCTTTCCTCGAACCAATTCTGCGATATCCGGATTCTTTTTCTGTGGCATAATGCTGCTTCCCGTACTGTAGGCATCATCAATATCCACAAACTGATATTCGTTCGAATTCCAAATAATCACCTCTTCCGAAAAACGGCTCAAATGCATCATGATCGTAGACAATGCTGACATCAGCTCAATTACATAATCTCTGTCCGCAACAGAATCCATGCTGTTCAATGTAGGTCCGGCAAATCCCAAAAGTTCGGCAGTATACTCTCTGTCAAGAGGGTATGTCGTTCCGGCGAGTGCTCCCGAACCAAGCGGACAATAATTCATCCTTTGGTAAATATCGTATAGTTTGGAACGATCACGTCGGAACATCTCAAAATATGCCCCCATATGATGCGCAAGTGTAATCGGCTGTGCTTTTTGAAGATGTGTGAATCCCGGCATAAATGTCTCGGTGTTTTCTTCCATGATATGAAGAAGAACTTCCAGTAATTCTTTTAAAAGTCCATCCAACACCTGAATCTCATCCCTTGTGTACAGTTTCATATCCAGTGCAACCTGATCATTCCGGCTTCTTCCTGTATGCAGTTTCTTGCCCGGTTCTCCAATACGATCAATAAGTGTTGCCTCCACAAAGCTGTGAATATCCTCATATTTATCCGAAATTTCAAGTACGCCTCGTTCCACATCACTCAAAATCCCTTCGATTCCCGCAATGATCTGATCTCGCTCATCCTCGGTCAAAATCCCTTGTTTTGCGAGCATCTTCACATGCGCAATACTTCCTCTCATATCCTGTGCATAGAATTTCTGATCAAACGAAATCGATGCATTGAAATTGTAAACCAGCTGATCCGTCTCCTTTGTAAAACGACCGCCCCATAACTGTGCCATATTGTCCCCTTCTTTCGTTTATTTTTTCTTGATTCCGGTGCTTTCTTGTTTCCTGTCTCTGACAGAAAACTCGCACCCACAGTAATCTTGTCTGTAAAGTCCAAATTCATTGGAAAGCTCAATGGAACGTTTGTATCCATTCTTCTTTTTAAAATCTGACTGTAAATACTTCACGCCATATTTTTCACCTATTTTTGCGCCAATCGTATTCAGCTTTTCCGCATTTTTCATTGGACTGATTGTAAGCGTCGTCGTAAAGTAATCAAATTCCGCTTCCTTTGCCATTCTCGCTGTCTCTTCCAATCGGAGCGCATAGCACTTAAAACACCGCTCTCCGCCTTCTTTCAAGTGTTCCAAGCCTTTTGCGAGCTCATAAAACTTCTCCCTGTCATAATTGCCCGCAACAAAAGAGATTGGATGCTTTCCTTTCATCTCTCCGATCAGCATCTGCTGTTCTAAAATCCTTTTTGTATATTCACTTTCCGGAAAAATATTAGGATTATAATAGAAAACAGTAATGTCAAAATAATTGCTCAAATACTCTAAGACATAACTGCTACATGGTGCACAGCAGCTGTGCAGCAAAAGCCTCGGCACTTTTTCTTCTTTTTCAAGCTTTACAATCAGCTTTTCCAGTTCTTTTTGATAATTCATCTTTTTCACCTTTTCCACGTAACCTCACAGGCTTGATTATACTATTTTCTCTTACTTCTAGCAAGCACCCTTTTCCCCTTTTCACATAAAATAGATATATATGAAATGGAGGCGCATTATGGAACATGTTCTTGAACTGAAAAACATCAGTCATTCTTATCATAATACAGAAGGAGAAACACCTGCACTAAAAGACCTTTCTTTCTTCCTGAAAAAGGGGGAATTCATAAGCATTGTCGGTCCTTCAGGCTGTGGAAAATCCACGTTGCTGTCACTCATTGCAGGATTGCTCGTTCCGGAAAGCGGAACAATACTAATCAATGGAAAACAATTAAAAGAAAGCACTACAAATATTGGATACATGTTACAAAGAGATCATCTGTTTGAATGGCGAACGATTTATAACAATGTCATTCTAGGTTTAGAAATCCAGCATATGCTCACCGCCCGCACACGCAGAAAAGCACATCAGTTGTTGGAACAATATGGTCTGGAATCTTTCGCAAACGCAAGACCATCTGAACTGTCCGGAGGCATGAGACAGCGCGCTGCTTTAATCCGTACTCTCGTGTTGGAACCGGATCTTCTTCTATTAGATGAGCCCTTCTCAGCTCTTGATTATCAGACTCGGCTCACTGTAGGAGATGACATTGGACAGATTATCAAAAAAGAACAAAAAACAGCCATCCTCGTCACACATGATCTTTCCGAGGCAATCAGCCTGGGAGACCGGGTAATCGTTCTCTCCGAAAGACCTGCCACCGTACAACAGACAATCCCTTTGTCCTTCTCTCTCGAAGAAGACACGCCGCTCCACAGACGAAATGCACCCGAATTCAAAACCTATTTTAATCTCATTTGGAAGGAGTTGAACCGCAATGAGTGAGACTTCTGTCTCCCAACAAAATTTTCTGCAAAAAAAGAGACAGCATAAGCGCATTGTTCACAGTTCCCGTTTTCTCATTCTCATCTTGTTTTTGGGAATTTGGGAATTCACTGCCTCAAAAGGATTTATTGATTCCTTTATTTTCAGCAGTCCGTCAAAAGTGGCAGCCTGTTTTTGGTCTATGGTCTGTGATAAAAGTATTTTTCTGCACATCACAGTCACACTTTACGAGACACTTGTCAGCTTTTTTCTCGTCATTTTGTGCAGTCTTCTTGTGACAATTCTTTTATGGTTCAGTCCAAAACTCTCCGAAATATTAGAACCGTTTCTTGTCGTTTTAAACAGTCTGCCAAAATCTGCGCTTGCACCACTTTTAATTGTGTGGCTTGGTGCAACTCGCACTACAATCATTGTCGCCGGCATGTCTGTCGCAATTTTTGGAAGCATCCTGAACCTATACACAACATTTATCAACGCTGACAAAGAAAAAATCAAACTGATCTACACGCTCCACGGGAACAGATTCCATGCACTGATGAAAGTAGTACTGCCAAGCTCCATTCCCGCTATCATCAGCAATATGAAAGTCAATATCGGTCTATGTCTTGTGGGTGTCATTATCGGAGAATTTCTGGCGGCAAGAAATGGTCTCGGATACCTGATTATCTACTCCAGTCAGGTCTTTAAGCTAGACTGGCTACTCATGTCAATTGTACTTTTGTGTATTATGGCTATGGGGCTGTATGCTTTGATTAATCTGTTGGAAAAATGGTATTTAAAAAAGTTCTAACTATCAAAATAGAGTGCAAGAAGTATTTCTGCAACTTCTTGCACTCTGTTTTTTCATCTTATTTTTTAAATAATTCCATAATGTCTTAATGCCTTTTCGATCCCGTCATCTTCCAAATCTGCAGTCCGGTACGCACAATATGGAAAAATCTCTTTCATGCTATTCCCCATCGCAACACTGTTTGGTACAAACTGAAGCATCGGAAGATCGTTCGTGCTGTCTCCAAACGCATAGCAATCTTCCAGCAAAATTCCATAATAATCCATAAGCATCTGAATACCGGACGCTTTCGAAATCCCCTTTGGAACAATCTCATACATTCCAGCGCCTCTGTCTATACAATCAAATTTCTCTGAAATATAGTTGTAGAACATCTTATAGTCACTCACTGTATTCACCCATACTACAAATTTATCAAATAAAATTTCTCCATCTTCCAGCGACTTTGGAATATCAAATGCTTTCGTACCGAACCTTGCTCTTAAATCATGAAGAATTTTATGATCTGGAAGCTCTTCATCAAAGAACACACGATTTTCCTCCTCAAACACCGCTGTGATATTGCATGTTCTTAACATCTTAATAATTTCCCTACAATATTCTTTTGTAAGTGTATTTTTAAAAATCGTCTTTTCTCCAACATAAATTGCCGTTCCGCATCCACAGACATAACCATCAAAACCTATCTCTTCTAAAAAATCATCAATACTAAATCTCGTTCGTCCCGTATTGATAAACACCAAATGCCCATTTTCTCTTGCCTTGCGAATTGCATTCACCGCACTTTGTGGAAGGTAATGTGTTCCCTCTGCCACAAGTGTTCCGTCAATGTCAAAAAAAAGCATTTTTCGACTCATATTGTTTGCCTCCTTCTCCATTCATGTAAACATTTAAACAAAAAAGTACCGCACCCTCTTGGAAATACTGATTTCCCTTGAAGTTACGGTACTTCTAATCTAGTCAGCTGAAAATCGGACTTGAACCGACGACCCCTTCATTACGAGTGAAGTGCTCTACCAACTGAGCTATTTCAGCAAGTGATTAAAACAAATCACAAGCTTTATTATATCGCATTTTCAAAAATATGCAACACTTTTTTCAAAAATTTACTGTTTAGCCTCTTCTTTCGGTAAATGCACAGTCATCTGCTGATAAGGTATTTCAATACCATTTTCGTCCATTGTCAGCTTAATTCTTTCTAGCAGCCTCCATCTCGTCGGCCAATACTCCTCCGTCTTCACCCATGATCTTGTTCCAATCACTACAGAACTTGCCCCAAGACTATCTACAAACACTAACACTTCTTCCTCTTTTAATACCGCTTCCTCTTCCATTAGGATCTGCTCAATCAACTGTTTTGCCTTTCTAAGATCTGCTTCGTAGGATATGTCTATCAAAAGATCCATTCTCCGCTCATTCTTTGCAGTCACATTGGTAAGACTGTTATTTGCCAATGCACCATTCGGAATTACAATAGTCTTGTTGTCAACAGTGGAAAGTTTTGTATAAAAAATTTGGATTTCTTTTACAGTACCTTCACACTTATTCGTGTCTTCAATAATATAATCTCCCACTACAAATGGTTTCAAAATCAAAATCAAAACACCGCCTGCAAAGTTCGATAGTGCGCCTTGCAGAGCAAGACCAATTGCCACACCTCCGGATGCCAGCAATGCCGCTACCGATGTCGTGTCGATGCCAAAATTACTTCCAATTGAAAAAATCAAAATAATATACAATACAAACTTTAACATCGAATCGACAAACTGCTCTACTCCTTTGTCTACCGTTGATTTTTGTAAAGAGCGTCTGACAATCTTCCGAAGCAGCTTGATAATTTTTGTTCCAATAAAAAATACAACCAGCGCAAGAAGCACGCGCACTCCAAAACCAATCAGTTCCGGAATATTATCATTCACATATTCCGCAAACTTTCCGACTTCTTGTACTGCCTCCGATGTAGCTTCCGTCACTTCTTTTGTAACTGCCCCATCTCCTACTGTATCTGCCAGTAATATCATATATACCTCCTATTTCAATGCCAAAAATGCTGCTAAATTTCCCCTCTTTCCATTGGATGCCCGATGTGAAAACAACAGTTCATGGTTGCAGCACGTGCACAAGTTCGTCACAGCCAAATGTGTTTTCAAAATCCCAGCTTCCTCCAATATCAACTCATTTGCTTTCCAAAGATTCAGTTGATATTTGCCATTTGTTTTCCTATAAAACAGTTTCTCCCAGTACTGCTGGTGAAAATTTTGTCTAAACGCATCAATGACGTCCTCGCTTACTTCATAACACGTCTGACAGATAGACGGTCCGATTGCCGCCAAGATATCTTCTGGATGACATCCATATTCGCTTCGCATCACTTCCACTGTCTTTTTCCCTATTTTCCCGACAGTTCCTCTCCAACCAGAATGACTTAGACCGATCACTTTTTTCACCGGATCCAAGAAAAACAAAGGGACACAATCCGCATAGAATGTTGTCAGACAAAGTCCCGGTTCATCTGTCACAAGACCATCCACATCCGAATAGTCAAGCGGTGTAGTCAAGCCTTTTCCCTTGTCTTTTGACGTGACAACGCGAATATTTGTCGTGTGTGTCTGCATGGAAAACACAAAACTATCATCCTCTACACCGATTGCATTTGCCATCCTCCGATAGTTTTCCCGGACAGCCGACTCGTCATCCCCTCTTGAAAAGCTTAAATTCATCGTACTGCAAACACCTTCGCTGACGCCCCCAAGTCTTGTCGAAAATCCATGACGGACCAATCCGGTGTCTGCCAGAAGTGGGTATTCCAAATACGGAACACCATTTTCTACTTTTTCCGTAAAAATTTTTTCATCGTTTTTATATGAAAACCCTATACTCATATTCTATCTTTCACTCCACAAAATCAAATGCATTCTTTAAAAGCTGTACTTCTGTTCCCAAAATACCTACCACATCAAAACGGCACGGCATCTCATGCCACTGATTTTTATAAACGTAATACTGTGCACACTTTGAAATTCTTCGCCGCTTCGCCAGTGATACTGCTTCCATCGGGTAACCTGCTCTCGCCGTCCTTCTGTATTTCACTTCACAAAAGACAAGATACTCCTGATCTTTTGCAATGATGTCAATTTCCCCTGCATTGCATTTGAAATTATATTCTATAATCTGATATCCGTGTGCTTCCAGATATTTTCCTGCAAGCCTCTCATAGTTCGTTCCTATTTTTCGTCTATTTTCCACTATATATCTCTTCTATTATAACTTAACACTTCAGTCTCAAACAAAATTTTTAATAAAGCTCATTCTATGAATCGGTGTAGCTCCAAGCGTTTTCAACGCCGTGATATGTTCCGCAGAACCATATCCTTTGTTACTCGCAAATCCATATCCAGGCAGCACATCATCATACTGAACCATAAGACGGTCTCTTGTAACCTTTGCAATGATACTTGCCGCTGCAATAGAAACACTTTTCGCATCACCCTTGATAATTGGCACCTGATCAATCGTCACTCCCGGAATCGTCACAGCATCATTCAACAACAGATCAGGCTCTGTCTCTAATTGTTGAATCGCTATACGCATTGCCTCATAAGTCGCCTGCAGTATATTGATCTCATCAATTCGTGCCGGACTCACAATGCCAATTCCTGTCGCAATCGCTTTTTCCATAATCTCATCATACAACTCTTCTCGTCTCTTTTCCGAAAGCTTTTTCGAGTCATTCAGATAAAGAATCTCACAATCTTTCGGCAAAATCACCGCACCGGCAACCACCGGTCCCGCAAGCGGTCCTCTCCCCACTTCGTCAATGCCGCATATATATGAAAAATGTGCGTATTTTCTTTCGTAAATACGCATATTCTCAATTCGTTCTCGCTCCATACAAAGTTTTTGTTCCTGTTTTTTATATTTTTGAATCAGATTGACTACTCCTGTACGCTCATCCTTCTCATATTTTGCATACAACTCGTTCAGCATCACTTTATCTGTAGCTTCAAATTCTGCTTTGATTTCACTAATTTTTTTATTCATGAGGAATCACCCCAATACTGTCTAATGGCCAGATCCGAATCCATGCCCTTCCAATCAACTCATCTATGTGAAGAATTCCAACGCTTGGATCACGGCTGTCTGAGCTATGATTTCTGTTATCGCCAAGCACAAAATATTCATCCTCACCAAGTTCAATCGGCTCTGCCGCAATCCCGGCATCTTCCATCACTTCCAGCCCATAATTTTCATCCAGCTTCTCTCCGTCAATATAAACATATCCGTCCTTCACCTGAACTGTTTCTCCCGGAAGCCCTATGATTCTCTTGATATAATATGTATTTTCTTTATGTCTATATGGGAATACAATAATTTCAAATCGCTTCGGATCCCGGAAACGGTAAGACAGCTTATCCACAATGAGATTATCCCCATCATGTAAAGTTGCCTCCATAGAGTGCCCGCTTACTCGTGTACGCTGCCCTACAAACGTTATAATCAGCCATGTCAACCCGATAATAACCGCGATATACACAATCCAACCTAATAATTCTTTTAAGATTCCCTTTGGTTCTTCCATCTAATACTCCTCTTTTCTGACTGTCCTATTCATAATCTTCCGGAAATTCCAGTGTAATCTTTCCCAGTCTTCCGTTTCTGAAATCATCAATCAAAAGCATTGCTGCTTTATTCGTGTCCAGCTCGCTTCCCCTCAACAGGCAATGTCTGTTTTTCGCAATATCAGTCAGACATGCATACGGATCTTCGACCTCGGTAATAGCATATTTTTCTGCCAAAACACCCGCATAATGCTTTTTCATAAACTGAATCAGTTCTGCTGCCAACTCCTCGGTATTTAAAATCTCATCTTTAATAGAGCCGATAAATGCAAGTCGCAGTCCTACTGTCTGATCTTCAAATTTCGGCCACAAAATTCCAGGTGTATCCAATAATTCTACATTCTTATTCAAACGGATCCACTGTTTCCCTTTTGTAACTCCCGGTTTATTTCCAGTCTTTGCACACGCCTTCCCCGCCAACGAGTTGATAAATGTAGACTTTCCTACGTTCGGAATTCCAACAACCATGGCGCGCACCGGACGGTTCAAGATACCGCGTTTTCGGTCTCTTTCCATCTTTTCTTTACAGGCTTCCTGAATCACTCCCTGAATGGATTTGATTCCACCGCCCTTCTTAGAATTTACTTTTACAACTGCAAATCCCTTTTTCTTAAAGTATTCTGCCCATGCGTCATTCTGTTTATCTTCTGCCAGATCCGATTTATTCAGCAAAATTAATCTTGCCTTATTTTTTCCCAATTCATCAATATCTGGATTTCTGCTGCTGATCGGCACTCTTGCATCCACAAGTTCAATCACAAGATCGATCAGCTTTATATTTTCCTGCATCATACGCTTTGCTTTAGTCATATGACCCGGATACCACTGAAAATGCATATTATCCTCCTCTATTTCACAAAACCAAAGTGATCCTTTGGCGCTATTACAAACCACACTTTTCCTTCAATCTCTGTTCTTTTCACATTGCCAATATCCGCCATACGGCTGTCTTCACTATTCTGTCTGTCATCTCCCAAAACAAAAAATTCATCACCGCCCAATGTAATTGGCTCTTCTACAATTCCCGGATCATCGATTTTCGTCGTCTTATAGTCTTCCTCAATCTTTTCTCCGTTAATCAGAATCTCTCCGTCCTTAATCTCTACCTTCTCCCCCGGAAGCCCAATGATTCGCTTGATATAATAATGCGAATTTTCATTTCCATTCGGTTTAAACGCAATAATGTCCCCTCGTTTCGGACTGCTTGCATTATATATAATCCGATTGATGAGTGTGATATCTCCATTTTCTAATACCGGTTTCATAGAATCTCCGATCGTACTCACTCTCTGTCCAAAATACCACACAAATACAAAGGCGATCAGACATACAACTGCAATCTGAAAAGTCCATATTCCCACTACACGAAGCAGATCAAAATTCACTCTCTTCTTTTCTTTTCCAAATTTTAAACGACCCATCTATTCTCCCTAATAACACAAAAGGGACAATATACAGTATGTACTTGTCCCTTCCTCACATTTACTATTTTACTAATTCTTTTACTTTAGCTCTCTTACCAACGCGTCCTCTTAAGTAGTTCAGTTTTGCTCTTCTTACTTTACCTTTACGAACAACTTCTACTTTTTCTACGTTTGGTGAGTGTAATGGCCAAGTCTTTTCAACACCAACTCCGTTAGAATTCTTTCTAACTGTAAATGTTGCTCTTGTGCTTCCACCTTGTTTCTTAAGCACTGTACCTTCGAAAACCTGAATTCTTTCACGGTTTCCTTCTTTGATTTTACCGTAAACTTTTACAGTATCACCAACGTTAAATTCTGGTACTTCAGCTTTTAATTGTTCAGCTTCAATTTTTTTAATAATATCGTTCATCTTGTGTGACCTCCTTATAATTTGGACGTTCTTAATACATATTCTGTATCAGAGGACCATCTCTTTCTTCTCACAACGCTCTTTATTCTACCATACTTAGTTTTCCTTGACAAGTGTTTTTACTAATTCTTTTTCTTTTTGTGTCAAATCTGCTTTTTCTAACAAATCAGGCCTTCTTTCCGCTGTACGAATCACAGATTGTTCTCTTCTCCACTTCTCAATATTTGCATGATGTCCGGAAAGCAGAATCTCCGGCACTTTCTTTCCATGCCATTCTTCCGGTCTTGTATACTGCGGATATTCCAACAGATTGTCCTGAAAGCTTTCAAATTCCGCAGATGTATCATTATGGAGCACCCCGGGAATCAATCGTGATACCGCATCGATCATTACCATCGCCGGAAGTTCCCCTCCTGTCAGCACATAGTCCCCGATTGATACATAGTCTGTTACTATTTCTTCCAGAACGCGTTCATCAATCCCCTCATAATGTCCACACAAAAAGATAAGCTCTTCTTCTTGCGCGAATTCTTCCGCCATACTCTGCGAAAATGTCTGTCCCTGTGGTGAAAGATAAATCACTCTGGGCTTACTCTTTGCCTTTTCTGCCACTGACCGATAAGCGCCGTAGACAGGTCCTGCCTGCATAAGCATTCCCGCTCCTCCACCGTATGTGTAATCGTCCACACGATTATGTTTGTTTTCTGCAAAATCTCGGATGTTCACTGCTTCAATCGTCAAAAGCTCATTTGCCATTGCTCTCCCGATAATACTCGTGCTCAATCCGTTCATCACCATATCCGGAAATAATGTTAATATATGAAAATGCATCCTCTATACCAGCCCTTCCAGTAAATGAATTACCATCTTTCTATTCTCAATATCTACATCTAAAATACACTGCTTGATTGCAGGGACAAGAACTTCTTTGCCATCTGACATCTCGATGATATAGACATCATTTGCTCCTGTTTCCATCACATCCTTCAGCGCTCCAAACAGTTCTCCATCTTCCGTGAATACGTCCATCCCAATCATATCAGCAATAAAATATTCATCTTTTTTTAATTTCACTGCATGTTCACGGTCAACCAAAAGACGCTTCCCTTTATATTTTTCAATATCATTTATATTATCAATCCCTCTGAATTTCAGGATTACAAATTGTTTAAAAAATTTAACTCCTTCAATTTCCAACGGCAATTGTTCTTTTCCTGTATCCAAAATTACTTTTTTTAACTTTTTAAATCGTTTCACATCGTCAGTTGTCGGAAATACTTTTACTTCTCCACGCACACCGTGTGTGGAGGAAATCACTCCCACCTGCAATAACTGCTCCATGAAATTCTCCTTTCCACTCTACGTTTTATGATAAAATAGACACCGCAATTACGCGATGTCTACGATTACTTTTTTATCTTCTTTAGCAGCCGCTGCCTTTACGACGGAGCGAATTGCTTTCGCGATTCTTCCTTGCTTGCCGATTACTTTTCCCATGTCAGAATCTGCCACACGCACTTCAACGATAATAGTTTTTCCTTCCACTTTTTCCGTAACGACAACGCTTTCCGGATCATCTACTAATGCTTTTGTAATTACTTCTACTAATTCCTTCATTACACCCACCTCCGTGGTACAGCCTATTTTTCAATACCAGCTGCTTTGAAAATCTTACCAACCATTTCTGTTGGCTGAGCTCCGTTGTTTAACCATTTTTTAGCTGCTTCTTCGTCTACTTTGAATACGCTTGGTTCCTGGTTTGGATCGTAAGTACCGATTTCTTCGATAAATTTACCATCTCTTGGAGATCTTGCATCTGCAACAACGATTCTGTAAAAAGGAGCTTTTTTCTGTCCCATTCTTTTTAATCTAATTTTTACTGCCATTTGTAGTCACCTCTTCTTTTAACTTTCTTTTTCTTTTTTATCTATGTGTTAAAAAGGAAGTCTGAACTTTCCTTTTTTACCACCAATGCCACCCATCATACCCGGAAGCTGTTTCATCATCTTCTTAGACTGCTCAAACTGCTTCACGAGCCGGTTCACTTCACTGATGTCCACCCCTGCGCCTTTCGCAATTCTGCGCTTTCTGGATGGATTTAAAATATCCGGATTCCGGCGTTCTTTGATCGTCATCGAGTAGATAATGGACTCAATCTGCGCCATCTTTTTCTCACTCTCTTCTGAATCAATGTCTTTCATCTTAGCTCCGCCAAGTCCCGGCATCATACTCATGATGTTCGCAAGGCCACCCATCTTCTTCATTTGCTTCATACTCTCAAGGTAATCTTCAAAATCGAACTGTGCTTTTTTCAACTTCTGCGACATCTCTTTGGCTTTCTCTTCGTCAATATCTTCTCCGACCTTCTCGATCAGACTCAAGACATCTCCCATACCCAATATACGGGAAGCCATTCTATCTGGATAAAACTGTTCCAAATCGGAAAGCTTTTCACCCATACCAACATAAAGAATCGGTTTTCCGGTAACTGCTTTGATGGAAAGTGCAGCACCACCTCTTGTATCACCATCTAGCTTTGTAACAATCACACCGTCAATTCCGATTTTCTCATTGAAACTGCTCGCCACATTGACCGCATCTTGTCCGGTCATGGCATCCACAACTAAAATCGTCTGATGCACCGTCACAGTTTCTTTAATCTCCTGCAGCTCTGCCATCATATCTTCATCAATATGAAGTCGACCCGCCGTATCTAAAATTACTATATTGTTACCATTCTTCGCCGCATGTTCCAAAGCTGCCTTGGCGATATTCGCCGGTTTGTGATTTTCTCCCATAGAGAATACTTCCACACCCTGCTTCTCACCGTTAATCTGCAGCTGCTTGATCGCAGCCGGTCTGTACACATCACACGCTACCAACAATGGCTTTTTCCCTTTTAATTTTAACTTTCCGGCAATCTTAGCAGTTGTTGTCGTCTTACCGGCACCTTGCAGACCCGCCATCATAATCACGGTTGTCGCCTGTCCAGGTTCCAGCTTAATCTCTGTCGTCTCAGAGCCCATCAGCTTGATCAACTCTTCATTTACGATCTTGATTACCATCTGCCCCGGATTCAGTCCATTCATAACGTCCTGTCCTATTGCACGTTCCTGAACATCCTTCACAAAGCCTTTCACTACTTTAAAGTTAACATCTGCTTCTAAGAGAGCCATCTTCACTTCTTTGAGCGCCGCCTTGACATCATTCTCCGTCAAACGTCCCTTGCTCCGAAGATTTTTGAATACATTCTGTAGTTTTTCTGATAAACTGTCAAATGCCATATTATAACTCCTCTATTATCTCTCCTGAAATCTTTCTGATTTCCTGTATCAATTGGTCTTCCCCGCTGTTTCTCACATCTTCCTTTTCCAAAAGCTCATTCATGCGGTGAACCTTTTCTTTGATTGACAGGAACTTTTCTACCAAATGCAGTTTTGCTTCATAACCTTCCAACGTCTTGTTGCAACGTTTAATCAGGTCATGCACACCCTGTCTGCTGATCCCTGCATCTTCCGCAATCTCACTCAGAGATAAATCCTCCAATACGAATTGCTCGTATATTTCTTTTTGGTGACTGGTAAGCAGTTCACCATAAAAATCATATAATAGTGCCTGTTCTAGAATCTCATTCATTTTCATCACCTTTGCTATCATAAACGATTTTAAATAAGGTGTCAAGCTTTTTTTCTTGACACCTTTACTTTTTAACGAAATGTAATCGTTTTATTTACACAATCCATATCTTCTATGATTGCAAGCGATTCCAAATGCAGCCCTTTGCTTCGAATCATATCCCCGCCTTTTTGCTGTCCTTTTTCAATCACAATTCCAATTCCCTCAACAGTCGCTCCTGCACTTTGTACCAGGTCAATCAACCCCTCCATTGCACACCCATTTGCAAGGAAATCATCAATGATTAAAATATGATCTTCCGGACCAATGTATTTTTTTGATACGATGACATCATATACTTTTTTATGCGTGAACGATTCAATCTTTGTAGAATACACTTCTCCGTCAATATTGATGCTCTGTGTCTTTTTTGCAAACACAACAGGAACACCAAAATGCTGTGCTACTACACAGGCAATCCCAATTCCCGAAGCCTCAATTGTCAAAATTTTGTTGATTGGTTTGTCTGCAAACAGACGTTTAAACTCTTTTCCCATCTCATTGAACAAATCAATATCCATCTGATGGTTCAAAAAGCTGTCTACTTTCAGAACATTTCCTTCCTTTATTATTCCATCCTTTTTGATTCTTTCTTCTAATAGTTTCATATCGGATACCTTCCTCGACCTGTCTTTTTATTCGCTTACTTTCTTTAAGTATTTCTATCTATCATATAAAAAAATGTTTTTACTGTCAATTTAAAACTGGAATTATTCTAAAAGTTTTTTTATATTTAGTTGCCCCCACCCCTGACGATTGTAATCTGCCCCCATATCACTGCTGCTCTCGCGAAGTTTGAGCTTGACTTCCACATTGGACATCTCCGGATATTTACTCAATAAATCCGCAATCGCACCGGATACAATTGGTGTTGCCATCGATGTGCCGCTTTTCACCACATACGGCTGTCCTCTCTGCCTCGCAAATTTCGCATTGCAGGAGCGAATATAGGAGCCTGGCGCTACAACATCCGGCTTACATACACATTCTTTTGTGGGTCCTCTCCCGGAATAGTGTTTCTTCGTGCTTCCCCTTTGGTCTATATAATACTGGTCATCAGAAGATCCAACCGTGATAATCTTTTTGCTGTCCCCCGGTGTTGTAATCGTCCCCTCCTTCGGTCCTAAGTTTCCCGCAGCAGCCACGACAACCAACCCCGCATCCCAAAGCGCCTCCACGCCATTGATTAATCTTTCTTCTTCTCTCTCGTCTGATTGCGGCAGCATTCCCACAGAAATATTTACAATACGTATATGATATCTTTTTTGATTTTCTAAGAGCCATCGAAACGCCTTCATCACTTCCGTCACATTACCATTTCCTTTTTGATCTAATACCTTTAAGACGATCAAATCACACTCCGGAGCAATTCCCCCGTATATTCCCTCAGAGGAATTTCCATTCCCAGCCAGGACTCCGCACACATGCGTCCCATGACCATTGTCATCATAGATGACTTCCTGTCCATTTACAAAATCTCGAAATGCCAGCACTTTATTCTGAAAATCCGGATGGGGAGCAATCCCTGTATCCAGCACTACTGCCACCACCCCTTTCCCAAGATATTTTCCCTTTATAACATCATCACACCAATATTGAACGATTTGCTTTACCCGTTTCATAAGGATCTGTTTCCTTTTTAATTTAAAATATGAAACAGTCCTTTTTTTGTTCGTTTTCTTTCCCCTCTAAATATTTTCTTTTTTCAGGAAACATAAATAAGCCCTGCTACATATTATGAAGTGTAAACAAATTATATGGAGGCTCAATTATGAGTGATTTAAGTGCAACAAACTGTGGATGTGGCTGTGAAAGAAACGAAAGATCTGGATTTGGAAACAATTCCTGCTTATGGATTATTTTACTTTTATTCTGCTGCGGCGGATGCGGCAACGGATTTAGCGGCAACAACAACGGCTGTGGAGACAGCTGTATCTGGATTATCCTTCTGTTATTCTGCTGTGGCGGATTTGGAAGCGGATCCAACAACGGTTGTGGCTGTGGCAATGGATTCGGAGATGGCTGCTGCTAATCCTTCCAAAAAATTCCGGCTGGTTTAAACCCGGCCGGAATTTTATTTTTTCGTCTCCCTATTTTTGTCCTTGTTTGTTTTCACAGTTTTTTTTCCTGCTTTTTTTGCTGCACATTTCAAATCCAGTTCATAAACTGCATTTCCATCTATAATGAGCTTATGTTTCATTTGCCTATACCTCCAGTTATTCTATGTTATATTATATGTTCATTTCATAATTTCGCCCTTCTCCTCATATATATTTACAACGTTAGATTTAGGAGTGACTATGGAAGATCATGATTTTGAAAAAATGACCCCTTTTGATCAACTGATTTCCACACAAAGTCTGCAAATCCTGAAGCTGCTGATTCCATATACCCCTCCGGAAAACCAACGCTTTCTAGCTGTATACACAAAATTTTTGGAACTGCAGCACACCATAGATTTTTTTCAACGCTTTCACAGCGATGTCTACTCACAGGATTTTAAAAAGAAAACATTCTCTCCTTTTCATATCATTCAGGAAATCCGACCTTATATTCCTGCACAGTTTGGAGAAACATTTGACATGCTCATGAATATGATGGATATGATGGAGGTGTTTCAAAATATGAATGAAACTGCAGATTCTGATGGGAACACAGACCCGGACTTTGATCCGATGGCCATGATGAAAAATATGCTTGCGCCAGAACAGCAGGCTATGTTTGATATGTACAACACAATGTCTTCACAAGAAACCCAAAGCGAAACTGAAACAGAACCTCAAAACGAAACCCAAAACAAAGAAGGAGAACAAGAACATGATTGATTGGTTAAATGACCCTATGCTAAAAAATATGGATCCGATAAAGGTAGAGTTGATCAAGACAGCTGCCGCCCAGACGTCCGGAAAATCCGGTCGTGCACTCGCCCCTGTTTTGATGACACTTATCACAAACGCAAATAAAAAAGGAATCCGGTTTTCCCCTGATGAAATTTCATTGATTCTAGAATTGATAAAAGAGGGGAAAACGCAGAAAGAAAAGGAACAGATTGACCGGACGATTCAAATGGTAATGTCCATGCTGAAAAAACAGAATCCCTAAGATTCCTCACAGCGCATGTTTAAATGAGGACACAAGCCAGGCTCGTGTCCTCGTTTAAAATCCTTCCATTTTTCGAATATTTCTCATCTGTCGCCTTCTTTTTCCACTCTCCCATTCTGCCTTTTCCGATTCCGTCTCCAAAATCAATCCCGGCACTTTAACCGGCTTATCATTTTCATCCAATGCCACCATACAAAAATATGCTCTGTTGATTGGACGACGGATACCTTCTGCATCCTCGACATAAGTGTCCACCCGCACTTCCATAGAAGTAGTTCCAACATACGTAAGTTTTCCTATCAAAACAATCACTTCATTTTGATAAGCCCCCTTCAGGAACCTCAAGTTATCTACAGATGCAGTTATCACATTCGTTTTGGCATGTCTTTTTGCGACAAGTCCCGCAACCTCATCAATCCACTGCATCAAAATTCCGCCAAACAGACGGTTTGCTCCATTCAAATGATTTGGTCTTACAATGTGCACTGTCTCCACTCTAGAATCTTCTACTTTTTTCTTTTCTATACTCATCCTGATTCCTTTCTTGCAAACGTCTTTTCTTCTTTCTTATTTTTTGCTATACTGAACAAAACATAGTATAACACAAGGAGAACATTATGCGAAATATAAAATTGACAATCGAATATGACGGAAGCCGTTATCAAGGCTGGCAGCGCCTTGGCAAAGACGAATCAACCAACACTATTGCGAACAAGATTACAGAAGTGATCAAAAAGATGACAAACGAAGATATCGAGCTTTTCTGTGGATCAAGAACTGAAGTTGGCGTGCATGCGTACGGTCAGGTCGCAAGTTTTAAGACTACAACAGATATGACCCTGATCGAGATTCAGCATTACTTGAACCGCTATCTTCCGATGGATATTGCGATTACTGATATTGAGGAGAAACCTGAGCGCTTTCATGCGAGCCTGAATGCAACTTCCAAAATATACATGTACCGCATCTCTGTCAGCGAAGTTCCAAGTGTATTCGAACGCAAATACGTTTATCACTCTTTCAAAAGACCTGATGTGGATCTGATGAAACAGGCAGCAATTCTGCTTGTTGGGAAACATGATTTCAAAAAATTTTCTACGGTAAAGAAAAATAAATCTACTGTCAAAGAAATTTATGACATTGACGTTTACGATGACGGAGAGGAACTTCAGATCACGCTGCACGGCAATGATTTTCTCCATAACATGGCGCGTATGATACTTGGCACACTTCTCGATATCGGTGTCGGCAATCGAAAAAAAGAAGATATTGAACTGATTTTTGATTCAAACTCAGACGTGGCAGCAAGTGCACCTGCTGACCCGAAAGGATTATACCTTCAGGAAGTACTCTATCAATAGGGACAGTCAAGAAGGACAGGACTATGTTTTTTCATAATCCCATCCTTCTTTTTATTTTTCCAAATATTCCATCAGTGCATCATACTGTCGTTCCATCAGATGATATCCATGCTCATAAAAGTTCATCAGAGAATCATAGTTCTTTTCCAACCGAGATACCGGTTTGATCTGAGGACGCAGCACAAAAATTTTTCCTCTCTTTTCCAAACTTTCCACCCAATCCATCGTCCGGTTGTACACAATCGGTCTTCTTCGAATACTTTCCACCAGTTTCGGATATTTTTTATATGCAGACTGATACAGGCGATGTTCCCCTCTTGTCATCAGTTTCTTTCGGTATTTCATATTTCTTGTAAGTATCAGCACAACCTTTTTATTTCCAAGCTTTGTTGCTCTGTTGATCGGAATGGAATCTGCAAGTCCTCCGTCCAGATACGGAACTCCATCTACATTGACGATTGGGGAGACAAGTGGCATACTGCTGGATGCACGGCAGATCTTCATCAGTCGTTCCTTATCACTTTTTTCCTTCATATATTCTGCCTTTCCAGTAATACAATTCGTCGTCACAACTTCAAACTCCATATCTGACGCAAAATACGTATCATAGTCAAATGGAAAAATCTCATTCGGATACTTATCAAAAATCATATCCATGTTCAGCAAGCTTTTTTCTTTGATAAATTTTCGGATTCCCATATAATAATCATACTCTTTTTCTTTGTGAATCATACAGTCTCTTGTTCTTCCTATCTGTTTCGAGACATAATCGACTCCATTGCAGGATCCGGCAGATACCCCAATCACATGTGACAGGTACACATTTTTCTCCATCAGATAATCCAACGCTCCTGATGTAAACACTCCTCTTGTTGCTCCGCCTTCTAAAACTAAACTAGCCTTTGTCATACTGTTTCCCTCGCTTTCCGTTCTTTATTATATACCTATTTTCCGCAAATTAACAGATTAAGATGTTCTCGTCTTGCCATTTTCCCTTTCCCGTGGTAAGATAGGCGGTGGAAAACACCGAAAACTTATTAAAATAAGAAAAGAAATCTCATGGAGGGAATGCATATATGATTAGCACAAGTAATATTACATTGCGTGTCGGCAAAAAGGCATTGTTTGAAGATGTAAATGTAAAATTTACAGAAGGCAACTGCTATGGTTTGATTGGTGCCAACGGCGCCGGTAAATCCACATTTTTAAAAATCTTATCCGGACAGTTAGAGCCGACAAAAGGAGAGGTTATCATCACTCCCGGAGAACGTCTCTCATTTTTGCAACAGGATCACTTCAAATATGACGAATACCTTGTTTTAGATACCGTTATTATGGGAAACCAGAGACTGTATGAAATCATGAAAGAAAAAGAAGCGTTATATGCAAAAGAAGATTTCACTGACGAGGACGGAATCAAAGCAAGTGAATTAGAAGGCGAATTTGCCACAATGAACGGTTGGGAGGCAGAGTCTGATGCCGCTACATTATTGAATGGTCTCGGAATTGATACCGAGCTGCATTACAAATACTTAAAAGATCTGACTGGTTCAGAAAAAGTCAAAGTACTTCTTGCACAGGCTTTATTTGGAAATCCGGATATTCTTCTTCTGGACGAGCCTACAAACCACTTGGATTTAGATGCCATCGCATGGCTGGAAGAATTTTTGATCAACTTTGATAACACAGTAATTGTCGTATCCCACGACCGTTACTTCCTGAATAAAGTATGTACACAGATTGCAGATATTGATTACGGAAAGATTCAGTTATTCGCCGGAAATTATGACTTCTGGTATGAGTCAAGCCAGCTTATCATTCGTCAAATGAAAGAAGCGAACCGCAAAAAAGAAGAAAAAATCAAAGAGCTGCAGGACTTTATTTCTCGATTCAGCGCCAACGCTTCCAAATCAAAACAGGCAACTTCTCGTAAACGTGCCCTTGAAAAAATCGAGTTAGATGATATCCGACCATCAAGCAGAAAATACCCATACATCGATTTCCGTCCAAACCGTACAATCGGAAACGAAGTGCTTTCTGTGGAAGGTTTATCTAAGACAATCGACGGTGTAAAAGTGTTAGACAACCTTTCTTTCACAATCAACCGTGAAGACAAAGTCGCTTTTGTCGGAGGCAATGAACTTGCAAAGACAACTTTATTTAAAATCTTAATGGGCGAAATGGAGCCGGACGAAGGAACATACAAATGGGGAGTGACAACTTCTCAGGCATATTTCCCGAAAGACAGTACTCGTGAATTTGACAATGACGATACAATCGTTGAATGGCTGACACAGTATTCCGAAGAGAAAGATGTCACTTATGTACGTGGTTTCCTCGGCAGAATGTTATTTGCCGGAGACGACGGTGTCAAAAAAGTAAAAGTACTCTCCGGTGGAGAAAAAGTACGTTGTCTTTTATCTAAAATGATGATCTCAGGCGCTAACGTATTGGTACTTGACGAGCCTACTGACCATCTTGATATGGAATCTATCACTGCACTGAACAACGGATTGATCAAATTCCCAGGGGTACTTTTATTCGCATCCCGTGACCATCAGGTTGTACAGACAACTGCAAACCGTATCATGGAGATTGTTCCGGGCGGAAAATTAATTGATAAGATTACAACTTACGATGAATATTTAGAGAGTGATGAGATGGCTAGAAAACGTCAGACTTACACTATGGACAATTCAGAGGAAGACAACTAAAAACAGAGCTGGTGCTCTGCGGATATTTTTTATCCGCATTGCATCAGCTCCATTATTTATTTGGGATCATCTCTATTCAATTGTCAGCAATACTTTTGAGATGCGGTTATCTTTTAGCTCTCGAATTTCAAAAGAAACATTCTCCACAACAACCTTTTCATGTTTTAAGCTTTCCGGAATATATCCCAAAATTTCAATCAAAAATCCGGAAACGGTATCATAATTCTCTGTCTTCAGATTCAAATCTAGTTTTTCATTCAAATCTTCAATCAGCATTGTTCCATCTACCATATATCTCTTCTCTTCAATCTGCACAATCTCCGGTGTCACACAGTCATGCTCTTCATTAATCTCTCCTACAATCTCTTCAACCAAATCTTCCACAGTGACAATTCCTGAAAATCCTCCATACTCATCAATCAAAACTGCCATATGATTCTGTGTTCTTTGCAATTCCCGAAACAATTCATCAGCATCCTTGCTATCTGGCACAAAAAATGGCTTTTCCAAAAACGGTCGTATATCTTCTTGATCCACAAGCTTTTTCTGCATTGCGATCATAAGATCTTTCATATGTAAAATTCCGATAATATTATCTATACTTTCTTCATAAACAGGAATTCTAGAATGTCTTGACTCTAAAACCGCCTCAATATTGTCTTCAAACGAATCAGCGATATCTATCGTAAACACTTCTCTTCTCGGTGTCATTACATCTCTTGCACTCTTATCATCAAAAGAGAATACCGAATTGATCATCTCATACTCGTGTTCCTCAAAAATCCCACGGCTGTTTCCCATCTCCAGCAAAGCTTTAATCTCTTCTTCTGAGACCGCCTCCTCTAAATCCTCCGTCTTCATACCAATTAAATGTAAAAATGCATTGGTTGATACAGAAAGTAACTTAATAAACGGCGATAATATTTTTGAAACCGTATAAATCGGCTGTACCGTAAAAAAACAGAAAGCCTCCGCTTTTTGCAGTGCGATCCGCTTCGGCACCAGTTCACCAAATACAAGATTAAAATACATTAATAAGATTGTCACTCCAAAAAAAGAAATCGTTCCGGAATACGGAATCTGAAACTGTTCCAGCCAGCGACTTAACACTTGCGATATTCCGGTTGCAGCCGATGCACTTGAGAAAAATCCCGCACATGTGATTGCCACCTGTATCGTCGACAAGAACTTTGTAGAATCCTCAAAAAGAGATTGAATGAGTAACGCTTTTTTATTTCCTTCCTCAGCCAGCACCTTGACTCTGTTCTTATTGACAGAGACAACTGCCATCTCGGCTCCGGCAAAAAAAGCATTCACCAGTGTCAGAAGCACCAGTATGAATAGTTGCATTAAAATCTGTGTCCCGTCAGGGTCTGTTTCCATAGTAAAAATAATCCTCCTTTAATCTATGCCTTTTGACATAATTTTAGGAGGATTATATCATCTTTTGCTTCTACTTACAAGATACTTTATAATTATTTTATATTTAGCGGATACGATCCGGAAATCCCACTTTTCTCTGCACCTTTCTCAAGGTCTTTGTCGCATAATAATTCGCCTTTTCTGCATTGTTCTTGATGATAGAATCAATATATGCCTTATCTTTTTCCAGTCTGGCAACTTCATCCTGCAATGGTTTCAGCACTGAGATAACTGCCTCTCCGACTGCCGTTTTAAAATCTCCATATCCTTTTCCATCGAATTCTTTGACAACATCCTGCGGTGTCACATTCATACATGCACTGTAGATATCAATCAGATTCTTCACTCCGGGTTGCTCTTCACGATATAAAATCTGTGCTTCCGAATCTGTAACTGCACGCTTGCATTTTCTCATAATCGTGTCAGGATCATCCATCAGATAAATACTTCCATTTACATTCTCATCTGATTTTGACATCTTCTTTGCAGGATCCTGAAGACTCATGATCTTCGCTCCCACTTTTCCGATATATGCTTCCGGAATTGTAAATACATCCCCATAGACACCATTAAATCGCTGTGCAATGTCACGTGTCAGTTCTAAATGCTGCATCTGGTCTATTCCTACAGGAACAACGTCTGACTGGAATAACAAAATATCTGCCGCCATCAATACCGGATAAGTAAACAATCCTGCGTTGATATTGTCCGCATGTTTTGCAGACTTGTCTTTGAACTGTGTCATACGATTCAGTTCACCCATATATGTATAGCAATTCAAAATCCATGCCAGCTCCGCATGTCCTGAGACATGAGACTGATAATAAATACAATTTTTTTCCGGATCAAGTCCTGCCGCAATATATAATGTCAATAATGCTCTTGCACGTTTTCTCAATGTGGCCGGATCCTGCCTCACTGTAATCGAGTGCATATCGACCACACTGTAAAAGCACTCATATTCATCACTCAGTGTAATCCAGTTCTTTAATGCCCCAAGATAGTTTCCAAGTGTCAAATTTCCCGTTGCCTGCATCCCACTGAATAATACTTTTTTATCATTGATCATGATTCCATTCCTCCAAGTCTAATCTTCTTTCTAGTGTATCACTTCTACATCTTTCCCGTCAAGATAACGATTTTTCTTTTCCTATTTGTTTTCCGGATACAATACAATTGCCTCTTTTAAGATCTCTGCTTTTCCATCTTTTATCTCTACAATTGAAAGCCCACAATTCTTATGAAGTCCTCCTGCCCAAAACTGATCGATCGTACTGTCCTTGATCACATTTAAGAGTGCGCACAAACAGGCACCATGTGTAGAAACAAGAATCGTGCTATCCTCATATTCTTCTTTTTCGCTCAATTCTTTCAAAAAAGATGCTGCACGTGCACGAAGCTGTTCAAAACTCTCCCCATCTGCTGCCGGTTGATATACCTCGGGCTTTTCGAAGAAATTCATAAAATTCGGATCTGGTATATTATAATTTTCTTCTGCATAACAAAGTCCCTCATAAGACCCAAAACCAATCTCAATAATCCTTTCATCTTCTATCAACTTAACCTCCTGTCCTTCAAGAAGAATCTGAGCCGTCTTTTTCGCCCTCTTAAGCGGACTTGTAAATGCTATATCAAACCTTACCCCCAAAAGTCCGTCCCGTGTCTCCTCTGCCAGCTGTATTCCATATGCATTAAGAGGAATATCCGCTCTTCCCTGCAACCTTTTTTCTTTATTCCATTCTGTCTGTCCATGTCGAATCATATATAACTTCATACCTAAAACCTCCTACATTTATTTTACCACACTTTGGCTTGTTTTTTGAAACGAAAATCAGTATAATGAATGCATAGTTTTTAGGAGGAGAAGAAAATGGAGAAAATCACTAGTTTTACAATAGACCACATCAGATTGGTTCCTGGCGTGTATGTTTCCAGAAAAGATCCGATCGGCAATGAAATCATCACAACCTTCGATCTTCGCATGACAAGCCCGAATGACGAACCAGTTATGAACACCGCAGAGATGCATGCGATTGAACATCTCGCCGCCACATTTTTACGGAATCATCCTGTATTTGGAAATAAGATCATCTACTTTGGACCAATGGGATGTCGCACCGGATTTTATTTGTTATTGGCGGGTGACTACTGCTCAGAAGATATCATCGAGCTTTTGAAAGAATTATTTACATTTATCGCAGAATTCAATGATGAGATTCCTGGTGCTTCTGCAAAAGACTGTGGCAATTATCTGGATATGAATCTTCCAATGGCAAGATACCTTGCAAAAAAATATCTAAACGATGTCCTTTTAGATATCAAAAAAAATCAACTCTATTATCCGGACTAAAAAGAAGTTCCCACGGGAACTTCTTTTATCGTTTTAAAACTTCTTTTTCTATATATGAAAAGGTTGCGTTCTCACCCTTTTCAGCCAACATATATAACAGGGTCTCCAACAGCGCCTTGGAATCTTTATGTAAAATCGTATATGGAAGCCCTCTCTGATAATACGCAAGTGGCTGACCGTCATCATACATCTCCTTCATATAGATCTTAGACGCCGCAATTCGATCAATAAACATCTCAACCACATACTTTTTTGGCATGCACATCCCAATCAGTCCTTTTTGTTCGCCCAGTCCATAGTCAATCCAATACTCATAGTGATGCTTATTGCGTCCCTTATGATGAAGCCATGCAGACGAATATCCAAGCTTTTCACGCTCGGCGTTGTTCGGACTTCTCGTCCCTTGATAGTACTTTGCCCCGACACGAAACTCTGTCCATCCATATTTCGACAAATCATGCATCAATCCCTGTCTGTACAACCCTACTCGGAAACATCCTTTCATAACAAGAATTTTATGATGTGTAATCGTACAAAAATGCTGCCACGCTTTCATTCGCTTCTCCTTTTACCTAACTCAAAATCATTTTTATTAAAAACAAGGCAAGCAGATGCACCGGATAAAATCCGTAAAAAAGCCACTTCATCTTCTTTCCCTGTGTGCCATTGTAAAGATAGATCGGAATCAATGCCAGTACCCCAAACACTTGAACTCCGCCCATCAAGGCAATATTAACAAATAAGACACTGATCGTTTTCCAAAGCATATCATCCCGGAACAGATAAAAACATAATATCATCAGAACTCCTACTCCACCATAATCTGTTCTCAGTAAATCAGCAATTAAAAACGATACCAAAGATACTGTCACCATCTCAAATTTTCCTGATGATTTCATCAAAAAATACATCATTACAAGACCGATAAACAAAGTAAAAAATATATTCTGGTGTCCGAATTCCAAAATCTTTCCACTGACAGTAAGGTCGAATGGAATCTCTGATAATAATGCTAAAATACCAATCCGGCACATATATTTTTTGATATCATGTGTGTAGAAGAAACCTTCCACCAATGTATATGCAAAAATTGGAAACGCCAGTCGCCCAATCACACGAAATAAAATCTGCTCAGGAAACAAAACTGCTCCAATATGATCTGCCAGCATCGACAGCATCGCTATCATCTTTAGTGTAAAAGAATCTATCTTTATCTTTTCTGCTATTCTTTCCATCTTCTACCTTCCTAAAAACATTATGATCGTTCTCTCATTGACAACAGTCTCTTTCTGATTTTCCACAAGCATTTCTTCTTTCAACTCTTCTTCCGTCGAAAAAACGCGATACCATCTCTTTCCTTTCGAAAGTGCAGGAAGTGCAAATTTATGCTCTGTCCAATGCATATTATATGCAATAAAGCAGTCACCTTCACTCTCGCCTTCCCCGTGATAATATACACCAAGCTGTCTGCTCGCCACATTTTGCGGGATCTGCCATGCACTCTCTCCGTGATAGGAGACATCCGGTACCCCACAGCTCATCTCATCTCTTCCAAGCAAAGGCTTTTCGGAGTGCAAAATAGGCAGACGCTTACGCAGCGCGATCAGATTCCTCACATAATCAAATAATTCTTTTTCTTTTTCAAGTTGCTTCCAGTTCAGCCATGCTGTCTCATTATCCTGACAATACACATTATTATTTCCCTTTTGAGAATTTGCGAACTCATCTCCTGCCAGCAGGCATGGTGTCCCCTGCGCCATCAGCAACAGAAAGAATGCGTTCCTCATCTGTTTCTTCCGAAGTTCCAAAACAGCTTTTCTGCGAGTCGCTCCTTCTGCACCACAGTTCCAGCTGTAATTGTAATCCGGACCGTCCTGATTATTTTCGCCGTTTGCCTCATTATGTTTTCCATCATATGACACGAGATCTGCCAGAGTGAATCCATTATGGCTCGTAATATAATTACAGCTTCTTTGTTCCTTTGACTGCTGTTTCAGCCACCACATCACTCCTGGTACCATCCCTTCGTCTCCTTTCAGGAAACGTCTCATCGTAATCTGAAAATCTTCTTTGTTTTGCAAGATTTTTGTTCGCTTTAAAAGTGGATCTGCCAAAATTGCTTCCATTGGAGCAAGCACCGGATTTAAAATAAATCCGTCAATATGATATTCCAGCACATAATAACGGAGGCACTCCTCCATCATCTGCGGCATAATGTGTTCCGAAAATGGAAGATTTAAAACCACTTCTATCCCCGCACGATGGCATGCCTTCACCATATCTTTAAGTTCTTTCCCCGTATTTTCTTGAGATGCATAAAGTCTTTTTGGTGCAAAGCAATAGGCATCTCCATATCCCCAGTAATTCGTATATTTTTTATTATCCAAAAAGTCATATACCGGCATACACTGGATCTGATTCACACCCAATTCTTTGAGATACGGAATCTTTTCCATCACACCCGCAAATGTTCCTCTTTTTTTTACTTTCGAACTGCTGTGTTTTGTAAATCCTCGAACATGGAGACTGTAGGCAATCACCTCATGATAGGGAATCTCAAGCGGTGTATCTTCTTCCCAATCATATGCTTCCATGGAAATTCTTCCTCGTTCGCTGCCATCTGCTTGTAATACCAGTTCTTTCACATAAGGGTCTGTCACAACCTTACCTTCTATTTCATAGTTATACTCACAATTCTCAATCGTGCTTTTTTGTAATGCAAGAAATCGAACTTCTCCCACCGCGTCTTTCTCTAAAAACTCGATTCTTTGGCAAGGCAGCTTAGCCCCCTTCTCATATATCAACAAAAAACAGCGTTTTCCTTGCTCTACAGCTACAGAAAAATTCACATACCCATTATTTTCTGTCACTCCAAGCGGCAATGGATGCCCCTTTTTTTCTCTCATACCTTCAATCTCCTAATCTTCTCTTTTCCTACTGCCAGCCATCTACACCATACATCTCGAGATTATCTTTATTGATCAAAAATGTCTCTTCATATGTAATTCTTGCATATTTCTCTTTGTTCAGAACACTTAACGCCACTTTTGCAGACTCTTTTCCAATCTCAATCGGAGACTGTCCTCCGGTTGCCGCTATGAGAGAGTTCTCCTTTTCCAACTCTTTTTTAATCTCCGGTGAACCATCCACGCCATAGATATAGACGTTCTGTAATTGAGCCGCATTCGCTGCGACAAGTGCGCCAAGCGCTGTCGGATCGTTGCCGCACATAATTGCTGACACATCCGGATGCTCCTTCAAAAGTGTCTCAGCCGCACTCAGCGCCGTATTTAAATCTCCTTTTGTATCACTTCGTCCGACAACCTCAAATCCTTTATCCGCAATTGCCTCCTCAAATCCCGTAATGCGCTCATTGATAGAATTCATTGTTGGACACTCCAATATCAATACTTTTCCGCCTTCCGGAAGTTTTTCAACAAGGTCTTTTCCACATAAATATCCTGCATTCTTATTATCAGATCCAATATATGCATCCACATAGTCAAATTCTTTTACCTGTGTATCCACATTGATAATCTTCACATCTGCCTCTTTCAATTCTTCCAATGCAGGTGTGATTGCCTCCCAGTCAACCGGTGTCAGAAAAATTGCATCGATTCCCTGATCGATCATATCTTCAATCTGCTCAACCTGTACATCCGGATCCTGCTTTGGATCTTCTGTAATCAATGTATGTCCATCCTTTTCAAGCGTCTCACGAATTGACGACTCAAGCGTAATAAAATATGGATTCTCCATCGTAATTCCGCTGAATCCAAATGTATATTTTTCCTGCTCTTCTTCGTCCGTTTCCTCTTTCACCTGTGGATTATCCTCCGGTGTCCCTACATTTTTTTTACATGCCGATATGCCAAATACACAGACCAGCAGCAACGCTGTTAATGCTAATACTCTTTTTTTCTTCATCTGCTTCCTCCATAATCTGTTTTCTTATGAATTCCATCCCTTTATTTTAGCCCTTTTTCTAATAATGTCAATAGTTTTCCCTCTTGCAATTCTTGCCACAGTCTGATAGAGTTAGTATATCAATAAAAAAGGAGATAAAAACTATGAGTGAACATAATCATGATTGTGGCTGCGGACATGACGACTGTAACTGCGGCGAAGAAAACCTTACTGTAACATTGACACTTGATAACGACGAGGTACTGGAATGTGCAGTTCTCACAATTTTCTCAGCTGGTGACAGACAGTATATCGCATTACTTCCATTAGAGGATGCAGAAGACACAGAGGAAGGTGACGTATTCATCTACCGTTTTGAAGAAGATGAAAACGGCGAACCAACTTTAGACAACATCGAAGATGACGATGAGTACGAGTTGGCTGCCGATGCTTTCGACGAATGGCTGGACGAACAAGACTTTGAAGAATTAGAAGACTAATCTAACAGACCTTAAATTGGCAGTGACGTAATGTTGCTGCCTGTTTTTTATTACATAGGAAATTGAATGACCTTACCCTCTTGTCAACAGCTCCCCCACAAACCGGGATTGTGCCATCGACTTCCCATTACGTTCTTTTGTATAAGAGATAATCAATTTCTTTCGTGCTCTCGTCATAGCCACATAGAACATCCTGCGCTCTTCTTCCACTTCTTCTTTTGTCTCCGCCTTTTTATATGGGGTAATCGTCTCATTCGCCCCGATAATAAATACCAGATCAAACTCCAATCCTTTCGATCCATGCATTGTCATAAACGTGATTGCCTCCGGATCTGTCTCTTTTTGCTGCGACTGTCTCTTTAATTCCTCTGAATATTCTTCAATATGTGTAAACCACTCTTCAATCGTACGAAAGGCTTTTGCCCGCTCTTCAATCTCTCTCAGTACTTCTTTTAAATCTTCCATGTTGATTTTTCGAAATGCCGCATATTCTTTTAAAAATTCATCGTATCCGATATGTTTTCGAATATACTGGATTGCCCCGTACGGCGCCATATTTTTTAATATTCTAAAATCCACCTCAAGCTGATCGATCCGGTCGAGCATCCAGTCTTTGTCACAATAGAATTTTCGCAAACTCTCAAATGAAATCGTGGTTCCTTCCACACTGTCTCGCCCGATATAGCGGTTCGGACGATTCATAATCGCCAAAAATGATTTTCGCGAACGGTCTCCTAACGCCATCTTCAAATACGTAGTCAAATCCTGTGCAATAAAATGTTCATACAGATTCGGCATGCGTTCTTTCATCCGAAACGGCATGTTGTATTCCATAAATGTCTCCGCCAATGCACGTGCCTCCACATTTGTGCGAAACAGAACCGCAATCTCCGAAGACGGGATACCTCTTTTTTTCGCCTCCTGAATCTGACTGACCACATACTTGCTTTCTTCAATCGGATGTCTGACCTCCTGAATGTGGACGGTCTCTCCCTGCTCGTTCGTTGTGATAATCTGCTTTGGATAACGGTTTACATTGTGCCGGATCACCCGTGCCGCCCCATTTACAATCGCTTTTGTAGAGCGATAATTCACATCCAGCAAAATCTCCTTTGTATCAGGGTAATCTTTCTTAAACCCAAGCATGATATCCGGTCTTGCGCCGCGGAATCGATAAATTGACTGATCATCATCTCCAACAATGAATAAGTTGTTTTCCGGCGCCGCCAGCATTCGAATCACATCATACTGTACCTGATTGATGTCTTGAAACTCATCAATTAAAATATACCGGAATTTTCTCTGCCACATGCTCAAAATATCCGGTCTCTTTTTGAACAATTCATAGACAAGCACAAGCATATCATCAAAATCGATTTTCTTTAACCGCTTCCGTTCTTTCTCATACTGCTCGAAAATTTCCCGAAAAACCTCTTCTGAACAGTTCAAAGACTCATATTCCGCCAATGGAATCTGATTATTTTTGATATTTCCAATCTCCCCTGCAATCCCTTGCAAAAAATCTTTCTCATCATCAATATCAATCTCCATTCTGCCAATGACCTGTTTTAACAGCTGGTATTTTTGTTCCTCGGAAAGAATATTTGACGCATTCATCCTATATGCCCATTTTAAAATACCATAATAAATACCATGAAACGTTCCAAATGTGACAGGACCTGCTTTCTGTCCGCACAAACGCACAAAACGCTCTTTCATCTCAATTGATGCCGCTTTTGTAAATGTAATCACAAGAATCTCTTCCGGACTCACGTGATGCTTTCCAATCAGATATTCAATTCGTTTCGTGATTGTGAGTGTTTTCCCGGAACCGGGACCTGCGAGAACCATACATGGACCATCCTTGTGGATGACTGCCTGAACTTGAGACGGATTCAAACTCATACGTTTTCTCCTTTCCAGATAAGTGAAGGACGGGCAGATTCCCGTCCCTCTCCCACTATTTACTTAACAATTCAATTCCCTTGCGAATACGTGCTAAAGACTCTTCTTTTCCCAAAATCTCCATAATCTCCGTTGCACCGCCAGGTGTATTCTGCTTTCCGGATACAGCTGTTCTCACCGGCCACATTGCGTAACCGTTCTTGTATCCTTTTTCTTCTACATAGCCTTTCAGCACAGCATACAGCGCATCATTGCTGTAATCTTCCTGCGCCTCAAAAAGAGGAAGAATCTCTTTTAACACCTCAAGAGAAGTCTCCTCATTCGTCTTCATCTTCTTGTGTGTATACATTGCAGTATCATACTCCGGAAGTTCTTCAAAGAAATCAATATGTTCTTTGATGTCTGGGAAAATCTCGATTCTTGTCTTCACAAGCGCTGCAATTTTTTTCAGGTCATAATCTTTTGTAATCACTTCTTTGATGTATGGCTTTGCCAATTCATAGAATTTTTCAAAGTCCATTGCTTTGAGATATTCGCCGTTCATCCATTTTAATTTTACTGTGTCAAACACTGCAGGCGACTTACTCATGTGATGATAATCAAATGCTTTCACCAATTCTTCCAAAGAGAAAATCTCTCTGTTATCTGTAGGACTCCATCCAAGTAATGCCACGTAATTCACAACTGCTTCTGTCAAAAATCCCTGTTCGATGAGATCCTCATAAGAAGAATGTCCGCATCGCTTGCTCAGTTTTTTGTGTGTCTCATCTGTGATCAACGGACAGTGTACATAAGTCGGCACTTCCCATCCGAACGCTTCATACAGACGATTGTACTTCGGCGCAGATGACAAATATTCATTACCGCGAACTACATGTGTGATTCCCTGTAAATGGTCATCGATTACATTGGCAAAATTATAGGTCGGATATCCATCTGATTTGATCAAAATCATGTCATCCAACTCCGCATTCGGAACTGTGATATCTCCGTAAATCTCATCGTGGAATGTCGTTGTACCTTCTGTCGGCATATTAATACGAATAACATATGGCTTTCCTGCCGCCAGATTTGCCTCAATCTCTTCCTTGCTCAGATGCAGACAGTGCTTGTCATATACTACGATCTCTGCTCCTCCCTCTGTCACTTCAGTTTTCAAAGATTCCAGTCTTTCTTTGTCACAGAAACAGTAATAAGCATCTCCCTGCTCGATCAGCTGTTTTGCATATTTCAGATACAATCCCATCTGTTGTCTCTCGCTTTGCACATATGGACCGACTCCGCCGTCTTTGTCAGGACCTTCATCGTGAATCAGTCCTGTCTTTTCCAAAGTGCGGTATATAATCTCAAGTGCACCCTCGACAAAACGTTCCTGATCTGTATCCTCGATACGAAGAAGAAAATCGCCGTCTTCATGTTTTGCGATCAAATATGCATATAACGCTGTACGCAGATTTCCGACGTGCATTCTTCCAGTTGGACTTGGTGCAAATCTTGTTCTTACTTTACTCATATTCTAACACTCCTATTCTCTTTTGCTTTCGCTAAATTTTATTATATAACAAGTTGCAGTGTATTTACAACTCTATTTTCTCTTATTCTTCCAGTAACTTACTTGAAACCATTGTTTTGGAATTGATACCACAAATACAATTCCAAGCACGATGGCAAACGCCATCTTCAATGACTCGATTCCTTTCTGAGATGCAAGCCTCAGACTGTCTGTAACAAAATAATACGCCGTATAATAGACACCGGCTCCCGGCACAAGCGGGAATATCCCGGATACTAAAAATACCGTGATCGGACATTTCTTCCACACAGCGAAAATCCGCGACAGCAGCACAACAACAATCGTGCCCGCAAAGCATGCCATCGGCGCAGACCCAAGCGGTGCGAGCGCACAGTAACAAAGCCACCCAGCCATACCGGTCAGTCCGCAGCAAAAATAAAACCGCTTATGTACGTTGAACAGAATGGAAAATGCGACCGTTCCCCAAAACGAACACAACATATTTGCAATCATAATGCCATACCTCCTAAAATACTATTATAGGCCGACAACACTGTTCCTACACCGATTGCAATATATACGAACACAAGCAGCGCATCGATCATTCTGACCGTTCCGGAAATAAAATCACTGTTGGCAATATCTCTAATCGCATTGGTAAACGCAACTCCGGGTACCAAAGGCAGAATCGAGCCAATGATCACCTTATCAAGACTCACCGCAAAAGGAAAATTAATATTCGAGGCAATCAGTGCCAGTATCGTAATAAATCCTCCGCCCACGATATTAATGATAATCTTTGACATCGTGTGTTTCTGTGCAAAAATCACCAGCACATACAAAAGCGTCCCTATGACAAATGCAATTAAGCTCTCCCATATATTCGCTTTCAGCAGATAGCAAAAAGAACCGCTTCCAAGCCCAGCCGCCAAAACGAGGTACAAGCTTTTTTTTGGAGGGAGTTTCTCAATCTCTTCCAGACGCCGGAAAGCTTCATCAATCCCAACTCTTCCCGCTGAGATCTCTCTCGACAAATCGTTGACTTCCGTGACAATCCCAAGGTGTATCCCTGCCATTGGCACATGCTTCACCTTGGCAAAGTTCTCTTTTCCTTTGCTGTATGCTGTCAAAAAAATTCCATTACTCAGTACAAAGGAATCCACTGCTTCCACACCAAATCTTTTGCAAATATGTTCTATTGTCTCTTCTACACGGAAAATCTCTGCTCCGTTTCTCAACAAAATACGCCCTGCTTCTAACGCAAGTTCCAATACTCTGTGCATCTCAGGATATTCTTCCTGATCTACCTGTGTTACTTCCACTTCAGACATCTTCTCTGCCTCCCCTTTGTATCGTAATGCTATGATACTATTCCCTCTGTCCACTTGTCAATCATACTACATAAAATTTGCAAATACCGATGCGCCGACCACCGTGATCAGACCTGCAACTGCAATAGAAAGACTGCTCATCGCTCCTTGTACTTCACCAAGCTCCAAAGCTTTTGTTGTTCCTATCGCATGCGCCGACGTACCAAGCGCCAAGCCTACTGCGACAGGTTCCTGTATCCGAAATATTTTACAAATCTGCTCTCCTATCACATTTCCAAGTACTCCGGTCACGATGATCACTGCTACAGTAATGGTTGTAAACCCTCCGAGTTCCTCCGAAACTCCAATTCCGATTGCTGTTGTGATTGATTTTGGGAGTAATGTAACATATTCCTTATGGCTAAGTCCAAACAGATATGCCATTCCAAATACACTCCCAAGGCTTGAGAACACTCCTGCCACAATTCCTAAAACCACTGCTGTCAAATTCTTTTTCAACAACTCAATCTGCTGATAGAGCGGAATTGCAAGACAGACCGTTGCAGGTGTCAGCAGATAACTCAAATACTTTGCCGTCTCATCATAGACTTCATAATCTATTCCAAACACCTGCAATACAATAATCACAAAAATAATAGCAAGTAAAAGCGGATTTAAAAATCCCCACTTAAATTTTCTTTTTAAAAACAATCCAATCCCATACCCTGCAATACTGACTGTCACCCCAAAATAAAGCGAACTATTTAATAACTCTTTCATCTTTCATTTCTCCTGTCTTTTGTTTTCGTCGAATCAATGTCTGTGTCACCTTTCCGGTACATACCATCACAATCACCGTCGACAGGCAGGTGATCACGACAACCGGAATCAAAATCTCTTTCAGATCCCCCCAAACAACAATCAAACCAACCGCCGCCGGAATAAACATTGGCGGCATAATATCAATCAAAAAATCAGCGGCAATTTTCACCTGACTTAGTTTCACAACTTTTGTTCCAAGACAAATAAGCATCACTATAAGTCCATAAATACTTGCGGGAATAGGCAGTGGGAGCAGAGCATACAATAGTTCCCCCACAAAAGTAACCGCTAAAATCACACCAAACTGATACAACAATTTCATTTTTCTTTTCCTCCCGTTTTACGGCATAGAAAAGCGTGACCCAAAATCCGGTCACGCTTGTGTTACTATGCTGATTTCTCTTCTAATAATTTATCAATACTTACTAATTTTACACTAAGTACAAAAATATCTGCTGCAACTGCAAGTTCTTCCGGTGTCGGATACGATGGTGCAATACGGATGTTGCTGTCTTTTGGGTCTTTTCCATATGGGAATGTTGCCCCCGCTCCGGTCATTACAAGACCTGCCTCTTTTGCTTTCGCCACGATTGCTTTCGCACAGCCCTCCATCGCATCAAACGAGATGAAATAGCCACCTCTTGGGCGAATCCAGCTTCCGATTTCCAAACCACCCAATTCTTTTTCTAACACATTCAAAACTGTCTCAAATTTTGGTCTTAAAATATCTGCATGCTTCTTCATATGCTGAACCATTCCATGAATATCTTTATAATAGCGCGCATGACGAAGCTGATTCAGTTTATCGTGTCCGATTGTCTGTATCTGCATCTGTTCTCTAATAGCAACCAGATTCTCTGTTGATGCCGCAATAGCTGCAACTCCGGAACCCGGAAAACTTACTTTTGAAGTAGAACAGAATTTGTATACCATATCCGGATTTCCCTCTTTTTTACACTCCATGAAAATCTCCACCAGGGAATCTTGCTTATCTTCATATAAATGGTGGATTCCATAAGCATTATCCCAATAAATACGGAAGTCTTCTGCAGCCGGCTTTAATCTTGCAAACCTTCTCACCGTTTCGTCAGAGTATGTAATTCCCTGTGGGTTGGAATATTTCGGTACACACCAAATTCCCTTCACTGCCGGATCTGTGTTTACCAGCTGTTCTACCATATCCATATCCGGTCCGTCATCATGCATTGGGATATTGATCATCTCAATTCCGAAATGTTCTGTGATTGCAAAATGTCTGTCATATCCCGGTACCGGACATAAAAATTTCACCTTGTCAAGTTTGCACCAAGGAGTGCTGCCCATAACACCATGTGTCATAGAACGTGCCACAGTATCGTACATAATATTCAGACTTGAATTACCAAAAATAACAACATTGTCAATCGGTACTTCCATCATATCTGCAAGAAGCTGTTTTGCTTCACGGATTCCATCAAGCACACCATAATTTCTGCAATCCACACCTTCTTCGCATTTCAAATCAGAATCGCTTCTCAAAACATCCATCATCCCCATCGCTAAATCAAGCTGCGCTGCGGATGGTTTCCCTCTGGACATATCTAATTTCAGTCCTTTTGATTTCACATCCTCAAAACGTGTCTCCAATTCATTTTTCATTTCTAATAATTCATCTCTGCTTAAGTCTTTGTACGCCGCCATCTGCAAAACCTCCTGTTATTTTCATCACTATCTGCTATTCTATACGATTTTTGATTTTTCTTCAATGCTTTCTTGCATTTTTTTGTGTTTTTCCTATTTTTTAGTAGTTTTTAATTGTATTTATGAATTTCACTTTTTCTTTTCATTCATTTTTATACTATATTTCAAAGAATTTTGTTTCCATCCTTTCTGAAAAAGACGAAACAACGTGTCCATAATAAAGATTGCAATCGCAATCACTCCGGCAAGTTCCAGCGTATTTGTCAGATAATAGCTGGACATCGCACGATCTCCCTGAATAATGTAATATACAATCCGATACATGCCTGCTCCCGGCACCGTCGGAAGAATACCTGCAATCAAAAACACCGTAACCGGTGCTTTAAAAATTCTTGCAAAGGTGTGGGAGATTAAGGTAATCGTCATCGCCGATATAAAGGTGGCAAGAACTGTATCCGCTCCCGCATGTTCGCTCAAAAGATACGCCAGCCAGCCAACTGCACCTACGATTCCCGCACAGCCAAGATATTTTTTTGGTGTCTCCTGCAGAACTGCAAATGTAAAAATTGCAATAAATGCCCCTAATACTCGTACAATCATAAGAAACTCCTTCCCGCAACTGCTCCAAATAACGCCATACCGATTCCCACTCCAAGGGCTATCGATGCCGCTTTTAAAAAGGCCTCCAAAACACGAGCCCCTCCTGAAAGATAATCCCCCTGCAAGGTATCACGGATCGCATTCGTAATCGCCACCCCCGGAACAAGAGGCATAATTGCACTGATGATTACAGTGTCCATGTTGATCTCTTTCATTCCATATGTTTTCATTGCAATTGCAAGTATCGCAATTCCTATCGAAGACAAAATATCGATGATAATCACATTCATCTTCACTTTCTCTCCAAGCGTGATGATCGCGGCCAAAAGAACTCCCACCACAGCAGTAGCCGCGACATCCAGAAAACTTCCCCCAAACATCATTGCAAATCCTGCTGCGACTCCTACCAGTGCGGCATTGCAAAGTGTCCGATTATACTGCATCCCGCCTATCTTTCTCAGAGCCTGGTAGGTCTCCTCCAATGTAAGTTCCCCGCCACAATATCTTCGTGAAATATCATTGACCTGAATGACATGATTCAGATTAGTCGTTCTGTTATTGACCGCCTTTATAACCGTCATGGGCTGTTCCATATCCGGACTGTTAATCGTTGCCATGATTCCTGTCATCAGTGCCAACGCCTCAATCGACTCCGCCTTTGAGGTCTTCAAAATATGATACATCGTATCTTCCACACGATAAGTCTCCGCACCGCTACACAGCATAATCTCTCCCGCCAGCACAGCCGTATCCAATAGTAATTTATGATTCATTTGATAACTTTCCTAAAAATTCCTTCATCCTCGTATTTTGCGAGCCAAACACCTCATCCGGTGTCCCTTGCTCCACAATATATCCATTATCCATAAAAATGATCTTGTCTGCAACATTTTTTGCAAAATTCATCTCATGAGTTACAATTACCATTGTCATATGTTCTGCCGCAAGGTTGCGAATAACCTTTAAAATCTCTCCTGTCAGCTCCGGATCAAGCGCAGAAGTCGGTTCATCAAAAAACAGAATCTCCGGATTCATAGCCAACGCTCTCGCAATGGATACTCTCTGCTGTTGCCCGCCGGATAACTGATATGGATAGGCGTCTCCTCGTCCTTCCAGCCCCATCTTCAAAAGCAGTTCATTTGCCTTGGCAAACACTTCTTCCTTTTTTCTTTTCTGTACCTTAATCGGTGCATCTGTAATATTTTTCATCACCGAATAGTGCGGGAACAGATTAAAGTTTTGAAACACCAGCCCAAAATAACTTTTGATTTTTTTCAGCTGATCGGCTTTTGCATAGACTGATTTTCCATCATTTCCTATAGAAACTGCTTTTTCTCCCATATAACTCATCTCGCCACTGTCCATCGTCTCAAGCATTGTCGCACACCGGAGAAGCGTGGATTTCCCCGAACCGGAAGGTCCTATGATTGCGACGACTTCTCCTTTTTTTACTGTCAAAGAGATATCTTTTAACACTTCCAAATCTCCAAAGCTTTTTCTGATATGATTCATCTCCAATAAATTCATCTGCTCTTCCCCCTAACGATAATAGTCCATCTTCTTTTCAATGCGCTCCATCACAAATGCCACGATAAAGTTAAACACATAGTAAAATACTGCCGCTATAATCAGCGGGGACACACTTGCCTGAGACGCCGAGATTGCCTTTGCCACCGTGAACATCTCCTGCACACTCAATACATAAGCAATGGATGTATCTTTCACTAACGTGATCACCTCATTCGTAATCGATGGCAAAATCCGTTTCATCACCTGTGGAAAAATAATTTTCACAAATGTCTGTACTTTTGTATATCCAAGAATCTCAGCCGCTTCATACTGCCCAATCGGCATAGATTCAATTCCGCCACGATAAATTTCCGCAAAATAAGCGGCATAATTTAACACAAATCCAAGGATTACTGCGGTGTTCATCCACTCCGGTGTCATCTGCATCTTCAGTACATAATATCTTCCAAAATAAATAAACATCAGTTGTAAGATCAACGGTGTCCCTCTCATGATCGATATGTACACTTTCACAATCGTGCGAATCACCACGTTTTTTGACATTCGTCCAAAGGACACAACAATTCCAAGCGGCAGCGAAAGAATCAGTGTGAATGCAAAGATCCAAAACGACTTTATCATCCCCTGCGCCATCATGCTGAGCATCATTCCTATACTCATAATCTAAAACCTCTCTTTTCTCGTATTCTATCTGCGAAAGAAGAGGACCATCATGTTTGACAGCCCTCTATCTTTTTTATTATTTTCCGATTGTCGTGATATCTTCCTGAAACCATTTTTCGGAAATCTTCTTTATTGTACCATCTTCTGCCATCTCTTCTAATGTCTTTTGTACTTTGTCTCGCAGTTCATCATTGCCCTTCAAAAATCCGACTGCATATTCCTCTGATGCCAATGCATCGTCCAAAAGTACAAAGTCTGCTTTTCTCTGTTCAATCTGGTATTTTGCGACGACAATATCCATCGCGATCGCATCAACTGCCCCTGATTCCAGATCCATAAACGCAGTGTTATAGTCTGCGACAATCTTCAGTTCCTTAAAACTCTTCTGAAGCTTTTCCTGTTGTTCCAGTGCTTTTTGAGCCGAAGAATCTGTCTGTACATCGACAACCTTCCCCGCAAGATCTGCCTGTGTTTTAATTCCGGAATCTTTCTTTACAACAAACACCTGCTCATTATTGAGATACGGCTCACTCCATGTATACTTATCTTCACGTCCGGTCATTGTAAATCCATTCCAAATACAGTCAATTCCTCCTGAGCTCAATTCCATATCTTTTGCATCCCAGGAAATCGGCTTCGGAACAAATTTCATATCGAGCCTGTCTGCAACTTCCTTTGCCAGATCCAAATCGAATCCGGTGTATTCTCCGTCATCTCCAACGAATCCCATCGGCGGAAAATCCTGATCAAACCCAACCGTAAATGTCTTCTGCGTACCACTCCCACTCTCTCTTTGCTTCTGATCGTCCTTTGCTCCACATCCTGCAAATACTGTTGTCACAGAAAGCGCAAGAGCCATTATCAGTGCTATTTTCTTTTTCATAATTTATATCCTCCCATTCACTTTATCATATTATTACTCTACCACACTAAATTACTTTGTAATGATAGCACAGAAAACAATACGTGTCAACGAGAAATTCCTGCACACAAAAAAAGACGGAAGTTAAATCTCTCCCGTCCCAAGTCTTCTGTATTGTTCTTTCCATTCCCCCAGCATCTCTTCGCTCAATATCGGTCTTGACTGTTTTTTCAGCTCTTCTATCTCATTGCGCAGTTCCTGATCGACCAATTGATAGATTTCATTTTTTTCAAGCAGCTTTGCATACTTCTCACTGCTCATAGATTTTTTACAGCAATAAAGATATGCCCTGCGCATTGATTCTTCCTCACAAATCTGAAATGCTGCCTCATACATCTTAGCGGCCTCTTCATATAAAAATATTTTTCCATACGCAGCTCCCAGGCAGCCATATACTCTTCCGTAAAATTTTCCATCCACACTGTCATCATGAGCGCCGTGTATGATGGACTGATAGATCAGGATTGCCGGTTTCACTGCGCCGCTCTCTAAAAGATTATCTGCTTTATATTTCTTTCTCTCAATCTCTTTTTGGTTCTTCAACTGTTCTAACACATTTTGAATCCGTCGAAGTTCTGTAGTTGTATAAATGGAAGCATAAGCGAGAATTGTCACGACAAACTGCTCCACAGACCCATGCTGTTTTAAGGATTGTCTTAAATTCTGGGCAAGTTCCGTCAATGACAGTTCTTCTTCCAGCCAGTCGCAAAGCTGTTCATTCATAATCGTATAATCGATGAGATACAAATTATTACACAGATAATAACACAATTCTTCGATTGTATAAATTTTCCGATGTATCCTTGTAATCTCATATGGTTGCTTCGCTTTCTTTTTATAACAAAGAATTAAACTGCCCATCATTTCCTCCTAAATGTATCTCTTTTTCTTCATAAAAATCTGTCGCCGGGAAAAATTCTCCAAATCCGATGTCCTGGAAACTGATCTTACATGTCTTTTCATTCAGGAACACCGTCTTGACCTGAAGCCTCAATGCATAATCTTTTCTCTTTGGCAGCCCTGCCATTGATATCGTCTCCACACGCATCTGATTCCCCGTAAGTGATTCGATATGCATCTCAATATCGTCCGCATCTTCCAAAAGCACTTCAAACTGCATATCAGCCTCATACCATCTCGTCCCCCACGGAACGATCGGATACCATTCATCCTGTCCGTTGATACGCATCTTCAAACAGATCTGCTCCGTCATCTTTGTATCATCCAGATATATCGGACCTTCTTTATAATCCAAACTCTTTCTGTATGCGGTATAACATGCTCCCTTGCTATAAAGATTGTTTCCTAAAAACGCCCTTCTTCCATTGCACAGTACTTTCAAAGAGAGCGGATACCAATTGTTTTCAAATCCCTCTCCGGTCAAGAACACAGAAGAAACAAGCTTTTTATCAAACACTCCCTGCACAAACTGTTTAAATCGATTGTCTGCTGCCTTTGCCCGATCTACATTCAGAACCGGATACACCGCTGCCAGCTCTTTCATCTGTGCGCTTGCCACTTCATCCACCGTCACAAACGTATCTGCTCCTTTTCCAATCCCCATGCGGAGCTTTCGAAGCATATACGCTCTCACCTCATGGCGGTCACAGTGAAACAAAGCAGCCTCATAATGCCATAATTCCTTTGGCTGATAGAGCATATAATTACAAAAGCTTTCTTTATAGTCCTGCACATAAATACAGTCTTTTGCCACGCCGATGCGCTGTCCGATTCCTTTTAAGATCTTTCCGATATCCACGCTCATACGCGGAACCGTAAACACAATCTGCTCAATGTGTTCAAACTTGTCCAACGACAGCTCTATGAATTTTGCCAAAAGCCAGACTGCCTCATAAGTTTCCTCATCCAGCAAAACTTTTTCTTTTGCAAGCGACCTCACAAGCAGATTGGACACTGTATGTCCTTCTTTTAACACGTCGGGACGCTTGGCATCATTTCCAAAGAGCCACACATCTCCCTTCCGCCCAAGCACAAGTGGAATCTGGTAGTTATCTGCCACAAGCTCCATCGTCTGCGGTTCCTGCTGTGCTTCACTGTAAAAACTGATCTGGCAGTTCTTTTCATTTAAATCATACCCTAAAATATTTCCTGTCACGCTGTCATCCCCCATTTAATATGCCTGAAATATCTGCCCGGCAATCTCTTCTTCCTGCTGATATGCTTCCATTGCCCTTTTCTTTTCTTCCTCGTTCAAATCAAGTATAGCATTCAACTGTCCGAACTTCCCAACCGGACAAACGTCTCTTTCCAGCTTTACATTCATTTTTTCACTTACGATTTTTCTGTCTTTTCGTGTCTCTTTGAAATAGTATCTCAATGTCTCATCTTTATATAAAATGAATTCTTTTGCAAAGACAGTGTCATACATCGGAAGAAGTGATTCACTCTGATAGTCCAGTTTCTCCATCTCTCCTCGATTGATCTGATATGCAATCTTTACCTTGCTGTTCGGTGCTGCATGATATTCTACAATCACCTTATCATACAACTGCACCTCCCGAAGCCAGCTTTCCGGATACGACAGATAAAACGAAAATACCAGTCGCTTTTCGCACATCTCTCTCAAAAATTCTCGGAGTATCTCCTCATATTCCATATGATCAGGAAGTCTGTCGGCATAAAATTTCAGCACTGCCACTTTACAAATATCCGCAAGATATTCTTTTTCCTGATATTCCTTCATAATAATTGCAAGTACATTTTGTCCTGTCACTCGATCATGCACCACAAATTCTTTTGCCACATAGGCAAGATATGCCTGTTTTAAGCGGAAATACGGATTTCCTTCGTAATAATCCTGAAAAATCGCTTCCTCCGAAAACAACATCTCCGAAAACAGCATCTGAGAAATAATTCGTTCGGAAAGCGCATGTGTCTCCACCTCATATTCTTTCGCCCGTTTCCAGACTAATTTCATGTCGCGCGTTGCCCCGCAATAAAAAGTTGCAAGGTAGGTCAAAAGCGCTTTGTCATAATATCCTCGTTTCATCACCTCAAAGGTAAGATACAGAAGGAAATCATCTTCCGTCTGCCCCTCTTCACGAATTTTCTTCGTACACATCAGGAATACTTCCTGCTCGTCAAACGCCTCAATCCCATATGTCCTCAAATTTTCAAAAGTAACTGGTATGGATCTCTTTTCCTGCTCTTTCTGTGTTCTGTCCGTCATGCGTTTCTTACACATCTCCAGAAAACGGATCTCATAGAACATACGTCTCGCATCATACGGAATCGACTCTGTATAGTGTCGTCCATTCTTTGCTTCCCACACAATCCGTGCGTTCTCATCATAAAGATAAATCTTAGCTCCTTTTTTGGAATACGCAACTCGCTGTCTAATCGAACCATCCTCTTCAATGACAAGTACATATTTGACTCCGGATTTTTTTACTCTCACCCAGTATGCATGGCAAATATCATATAATGCATCTAATCGCTCCGGTGTCATCTTCTCTTCCACCAAAAAGCGATTGTAGATAATTCTCAACTCCTCGCTGATCTGTCTTTTTATAAGCTGATCCCACGCAAATGTCTCCATCTCCTCTTGATAGTGCCTGTAAATCTCACTCTGCTCATCCTCATAGGTTAAAATATTTGCATACAAAATCGCTGCTTTTTGCTCATCCAAAGTATTTCCGTGCATAAAATACAGATATACAATTCTCGGCAGTGCCTTTCGCAGCCTTCTTCCATCAATCGACATCATATAATACTCATAAAGCTGTGCGATCTTCAGTTCCTGTTTCACCGCTTTTTCATACCATTTAAAGCAGGAAATTCCCGTCTGGTTTCCTTTGATCAGCTGCATGCAGATTGCATTCAGCACCTTCTGATCTGCATAAGTTTTATAAAGCCGCTCCAAAATATAGTACAGACGTTTATCATAATCTTTCTGATGGCTAATCAGTTCCGCCGCATACTCTGCAAGCTCTCGTGTGATCAGCTTATACTTGATTGCAAAATTCAGCACCTGTATCTCAAAATCTCCCAGTTTTCTGAGGAGAATCACTTGGTTTTTCAGGCAGAGATATGCCTCTGCATAAAACAGGACATGGTTCGTTCCATTATAGAACTGTCTTTCCAGCATCCGGAACCGTTCACTGTCACTTTTGTATTTCGGATCTAAATTCACCAGCATACAGAGAAGCTGCCAGGAATACGGATATTTAATGTAGAGTCGGTTCAATTCTTCCAGCACTCGGTTCGTATGACTTGTATCCTCTCTGAGCAATGCAGTCAAGAAAAGGTAATAAGCACTGATCTCCGGTTTCTTTCCAATTGCAAATCGATTGTAATTGAAATTCTCCAAAATCCATCTTGCTTCTTCTTTTTTCTCTCCATATAAATAAATATGAGCCTGTATCAACAGGTAGTATTCGTTCTCAGGTTCCAAATCCCGAAGCTGCTTTGCTTTCTCAATCTCCTTTTCCACCCACTCATTTCGGTCAAGTTTTCCTGAAATGTACGCAAGATATTCTTTTAATCCCTGTGCCTCCAGTAATTCTTTTTCTCTTCCCGCACCACTGTTCGAAATATGCTGGTATACCAAAACATCCACATGCAAAACTTCATATGGTGTCTCTATAAAAATACGTCCATAATTCTTTCCTGCATGTAGTTTTTTCTCTTTTATACTGTATTCAAGCCGGTAACTGTCCCCCACAAAGTCATCCGTTGTAATCTCCTCATCTCGAATCTGAATAAATGCTCCATCTGCCCAAATTCGGATTGGAACAAAGCCCCACGTGTTTTTCGTGATCTCAATCCAGTCTTTCTTTTCTTCCAAAACATCATGTAACTGGCGTTCTTCATCGGAAAGTGTAAGGAAGATCTTTTCTTTCTGCTTGATCCCGACAAGAAATTCTTCTAATGCCTCCTCATCGAGCGCCCATTTGCGCATATTGTCATAAAGATTCTTAATTCTCAATTCTTCATACTTTAATACGTCATAAAATTGTCTCGTACGGAACAGCCTTCTTGCCTCTGAAAAGTCTTTCATCGCAAGCCGCTTAAAGTCTTCCACATTCTGTATCTTTCCATAGGAAGTCATAATAAACGGCTTCTCAATCATCGCCGTGAACGTAAGATCATATTCTCCGCCGTTACACATCACAGTAAATTTCCCATGTTCTGTCTGCCCCGGCTTTAATCCGGCAGAATCGTATGTAAAATTCACTTTCACCGGATTCCCCTCAAATCCTTGTTCACTGCACTGAATACGAAAAGAAGACGGATAGACAATCCCTCGGATATCCCCCTCTTTTTGATTCTGTATCATAAAACTTCCGCTGTAAACTTCCCCTTCTCCAATCATCATGCGGATATGAGTCTCCGGGAAGACGATCTCCGGACACTCGGTTCGAAAATCTCCTTTCGAAAATTTCTTTATCTTGTTCTTCATCTAGTCACCTGCTTTATGTTTCTTTCGTTGCATTTTCTCCAAATATCATTATAATAAATTATAGCATCATTCTACTATTTCTGGCAAGCGAATATAAAGGAGGGTTTTATGAAGAAACATGCACAATTTCACGGAAGTGATCTAGAAGAAATAGAAAAAATTTACCATATACCAAAAGAAGAGATTGTCTGTTTTGGTGCTAATGTCAATCCGCTTGGATTGTCCGCACAAGTAAAAAAACAACTTTCCGAGCACCTTGATATCATCACCGCTTACCCTGACAGGAAGTACAGTTCTCTTCGTCAGGCAATCGGGCAATACTGTGACATCGATCCGAACTATATCGTAGTCGGAAATGGCTCCACCGAATTGATTTCTCTTTTGATTCAACATCGCACACCTAAAAGCGCGTTGCTGCTCGGTCCAACCTATTCGGAATACGAACGAGAGCTCTCTCTTTGCGGCGGCAAGCTTTCCTATTATACGCTCTCTGCTGCAAAGGATTTTCAATTGGATGTATCAGATTTTTGTCAAAATCTCAATCATACTATTGATCTGCTGATCATATGCAACCCCAATAACCCTACTTCTTCTACAATCTCTGTGTCAGATTTGAAAACTATCGTTCAGACCTGTCAGAAGTTGGATATCTTTGTGATGATCGATGAAACTTATATTGAATTTGCCTCCTCCATTCCAGCGCTCAGCGCTGTCTGCCTTGTCCCTGATTACGATAACCTGATGGTATTAAGAGGTGTGTCCAAGTTCTTTGCGGCACCGGGCTTAAGACTTGGATATGGCATGACAAGCAATGAAGATTTTCGCAACATTCTGAAAGAGTATCAGAATCCGTGGTCGTTAAACAGCATCGGGGCATTCGCGGGAGAATTGTTCTTACAAGACACCGACTATATTCAAAAGACAAGACAATTAATCGAAACAGAACGGACAAGAATATATGAAACCTTGCAGACGATACCAGAACTGAAAGCATTCAAACCTTCGGCAAATTTTGTTCTGGTGCAGATTTTAAAGGAAGGCGTAACTTCATTTGATGTGTTCGACAATCTGATCCGTCAAAAATTAATGATTCGAGATTGTTCTTCTTTCGAACAGTTAGATGGCGAATTTATCCGCTTCTGTATCATGAGTCCTGAAGAGAATACACGACTGCTGCATGCACTCAAGACATTTTTTTCGGAAAACTAAGTAATACAAAAAGGCCGGATATGTGCATCTCGTTATAAAACGGCTGCGTATCCGGTCTTTTCTCCTATTTTTTTAAGATCAGTGCAACAAACACCAAATCTCTTTCCCCTGTATTTTTCAATCCATGTCCATCACCATCTTTACAGAAAAATACATCTCCTTCTTTCGCCGGAATCTCTTCTCCATTGTCTACATACACCCCGTTTCCGGAAAGGATATAATATGTCTCAGTCTCTCCATGATGCTCATGATATCCAAGTACCGCTCCTGGTTCCAGCGTCACCTCTCCGAACAATCCACAGTGTTCTCCCATCTGTTCCTTGTCAATGAGAACTTCTTTTCTGAGAATACCTTTTCCACCGCTTGCACCTTCAATTCGTTCTACAATTCTTTCCTCTTTTGTCGTCATAACTGTTCCCTCCATTTCATTTCACTACTTGCTATCATAGCACCCTCCAGCCAATTTGACAATGTCTTTGCGCAGAGAAGACGCAGCAAAACCTCTTTCATTTCACTGCGCCTTTTCACAATATTTATTTTACAATCCGGTAATATTCTTTTGCGGTAATCGCAAATACAATCGCATAAAATACTGCAAACACAATCACTGTAATAATCGTGGATGTCATAAACAATGACACATTTGTCAAATTCATCAGTGAAAGAAGTTTTGTGATTACTTTAAACGCCACCGCTATATGCACAACCGCAACTACAAGCGGAAGGAAGAATACGATCATTACCTGACTTCGGATCGACTGTTTTACCTCACGTCTGCTCATACCGACTTTCTGCATGATCGCAAATCGCTCTTTATCGTCATATCCTTCTGAAATCTGTTTGTAGTAGATAATCAGTACCATCGCCATCAGGAACAGTGCTCCTAAAAAGATGCCAAGGAATAAGAAAGATCCATAAAATGAATACATCATGTCGCGCTCTAATTCCCTGCATTCTACCGGGGATAATGCATCGATTTTTCCCAATGAATTACGAATCTCTTCCAATGCCGGAAGCTGGTCTTTCACACTCTCACGAAAATCAATATTTCGATAATAACGATTTCCCATATTGTCTGCGTAAGTTTCTGAGAGATGATCGATTATCGACTGGTTTGGTACTATCAAATAATAGATATCAATCATCATATATGTTTCTTTATCCACCTTCATATCTTTCAGGTTTTTTCTGACTTGATATGTGGTTCCATCTATCTCGATCTCGGACGGTTTGCTCTTACTTTTCGTTGAGTATAAAAGCACTTCATTTTCAGATAGCTCAACATTTTTGTGTTCCAGTTTATTATAAGTGTCCTGAGTCATCAAATACATGCTTCCATAAGACCCTTCTTTGACAGAAGTCATATCATCTTTAGACAAGATAAACTTATTTTGTACTCGGTTGACCGCAAATGGTGTCGCCTCATACTGCTCATCATTCCGGTAAGTAAGCCCATATTTTTCTACTATATCTGTGATGGTCTGATCAATGGATGCTTTTTCTTCCTCCGACAACTCCGTTCCGGAAATTGTCACATCATGCGGAAATCTTGTCTTTAATATATCCTCCATCCCAACATACAATGCCACTGTTGTGGAGACCATAACAAGCACCATCGTACTCAAAATACAAATGTTGGCAAGTCCCACCGCATTTTGTTTCATACGATATAACATTCCTGAAACAGATGTAAAATGTTTCGTATTGTAGTAAAATTTTTTATTTTTCTTTAACAGTTTCAATAAAGCAATACTTCCTGCTGTAAAAAGTGCGTATGTTCCGATGATAACAAGTATCACGGCGACAAAAAACAGACCCATTGCTGTAAGCGGTGATTCCGTTGTCTGTGCGATATAATATCCGCCTCCCAGTGCAGCCACGCCGATAATAGTCATAATGACTTTTGTTTTTGGTTCTTTCTCGCCCTGTTTTCCACCATGGAGCAATTCAATCGGATTGGCAAGTTTGATCTGGATCAAATTAAAGAGCAGATTCGCCGCAAAGATCCCATTAAACAAAAATAATGTCCCGCTAATTGCTTTTATTTCTATTGAAAACTTCAGCGCTACGTCAAAATGTAACATTTTGAGCAAAAACAAAAAAATCAGTTTGTTGAGGAGAATCCCTCCGCCAAGTCCAAGAATCAGACTGATCGCAACCACAATCAGTGTCTCACATATAAGCATTTTGGCGATGTGGCTCTTTCCAAGACCCAACACATTGTAAAGTCCGATTTCTTTTTTTCGCTGTTTCATCAAAAAACTATTCGTGTAAAACAGAAAGATCACTGCAAAGATTCCAACTACACATGTTCCATATGAAAGAATAATCATTAAGCTGTCTGACCCCGGCATCTGCCGGATTCCTTCATTATATAGAAGAGAATGCATGATATAGAACATTGCAATCGTGACCACACAGGTAAATATATACGGCACATAACTTTTCCGGTTTTTCTTTAAATTTGTGACTGCCAGTTTTCCATAAATTGAACTACTCAATGCCGTCACCCCCTGTTGTCAACACCGTCAACGTATCAGAAATTTTCTGATAAAGTTCTTCATTGGAAAGGTTTCCGCGATATAACTGGTGGAACACTTCTCCATCTTTGATAAATAGTATTCTGTTTGCCGTGCTTGCCGCTTTTACACTATGTGTAACCATCAAGATCGTCTGCCCATCTGTATTGATTGTGTTAAACAATCTCAAAAGTTCTTCCGATGCCTTCGAATCTAAAGCTCCTGTCGGCTCATCTGCCAAAATCAACTGTGGTTTTGTGATCAACGCTCTTGCAACTGCTGCCCTTTGCTTCTGTCCCCCGGACACCTCATATGGATATTTGTTCAACAAATGTGTGATGCCAAGCTGCTCTACAATCGGGCGAAGTCTGCTTTCCATCTCCGGATATTTTTCCCTGCCAATACAAGTGGAAGGAAAATATTGTCTCTCAAAGAAAACGTATCCAATAAATTAAAATCCTGAAATACAAAGCCCAAATTCTGTCTTCTGAATGCAGCCATCTCACGTTCTTTGATCGTAGTTAAGTCCCTTCCCTTTAAGAGAACCTTTCCTCCTGTCGGTTTATCCAACGCAGCCAAAATGTTCAAAAGAGTTGTTTTCCCAGAACCAGATTCTCCCATGATTGCCACGTACTCTCTCGGCTCCACCGAAAAATTCACATCCGCGAGCGCCTGCACCTGGTTCCCTCCAAAACGGGTCGTATATATTTTTTTTACATTTTTTACTTCTAATAATGCCATATCATTTCCACCTTTCTACTTTGTCTCTTTCTTGAATGCTCCTTTATTGTATAAGAAAAGATTTTTCCCTGCCATAATTTCAGGTGACAATTTTGCAATCCAATCTTACACTTTTGTAAGGTTCAAAATGACTGGTTTGATTTGCTTTTTTATGGCTTACATCTGCCACATGGTTCATATCCCTTTTGAATCAATTCTTCTCTGGTTCCCTCATAGGTCTCTTTATTTTTTCCCTTCATATCTTTGACGCTTGAACAGGTTGGTTTGTGGAACTTCTTATTGTTCGTGTTCAAAACGTAACTCTCTACCTGATTATCTGAAGCCTGATTTGTTTGTTCTGTATCTGTTTCATGGCTGTCTCCGGTTGCATAATCAATCTCAATCCCAGTCTGTACGTTGTACACATACACATGAAAAGAAAGTCCTTCTCCTTCATCTTCCACAGACTCTGCCTCCATTTCCACGCCGGATGCAACAAGATTATCCCCCTCATAAATCGGTGTTACACGGTAACGGACATGATGTTCTGTCTCTTTTATATAATCTGCCACCATGTTTTCAAATGGAAGCATTCCATCCACATTCATATATCTTGTCCCCGTAATGAGATTCTTTTCATTGGCATTTTCCGCAGTGAGCTGATAGCCAATCAAATGACACCGATTATACAAATACTTTCCATCTACATTATCATACTTGACCGTATGCCATCCGGATGGTTTGATCTGCCCGATTTTTCCTCTTTCCTCATTTGGCATCAACTCTTTTCCAATCATCGCTTCCGCCACGCCACATCTGCCTTTTGCATCCAGTTCACTGTAGGACTCAAACACATCTTCATCAAGTTCTGCCTCCGTAAAATCCGGTTTGTTATCATGAATCGTGACATAGGGTTCTCCCGCATATTCCGGTACTGACTCAACCTCAATATGCTTTGTCACTTCAATCTGCTTACCATCGTTTTGTACGGTTTTATTCAAGTTCTCGCAGCCTGTCACAGAAAACACCAGTACTACTGCCAGACAAGCCGCTATTTTTTTTCTTATGTTACTCATCTTACTTCTCCCTTTTACTCTAATCGAAAATCATCACGGTTCAAATTCAAAAAGATTTTTGTTCCTTTTGACACTTCCGATGATATATAAATTCTATGATTTAATTTATCGACGATGCTTTTGCAAAGATATAGGCCGATTCCCGTCGATTTCTTATCTGTTCTTCCGTTATACCCGGTAAATCCTTTTTCAAACACACGTGGAAGATCTTCCTGCCAAATACCAATTCCGGTATCTTCTATCACCAGTACATTCTCTTTCTTTGGTTCTAAATAAATAGAAATCGTTCCTTCATTCGTGTACTTCAGTGCGTTGGATAAAATCTGTTCGACAACAAGGCCAAGCCACTTTTCATCTGTCAGTATCTTATTCTCAATCGGCTCATATTTCAGTTTTATTTTCTTGAGAATAAATAACTTAGAGTATTTTTTTACTGCAGGTTTGATAATCTCATCCATCGGGTACCACTGCAGCTTTAAGTCTGATGCCATATTCCCCAAACGGATATAAGACAGTGCCATCTCCACATACTGTTCAATTTTAAATAGCTCCATCTCAAGCTCAGTGCGTTTTTCAAATGAAATCTCCTCAGCAGCCTGAAGTAAAATCCGCATTGCGGCAATCGGTGTTTTTATCTGATGCACCCAAAGACTGTAGTAATCAAGCATTTCTTTTCTAGCGATATTGTTATCAGACTCTATTTTCGCTTTCCCCTCGAACAGTGTATTAACCATCTCCTGATAATACCTCTCCACCAGATCCTCAGGTTCTCCATCCTCCGGGACACAGATATTGATATTGAGATACTGTTCCTCCATCCGCTTACATTTTCCATAATATTTCACAAAATCAACAGCAAGAAGAATCACCTCCACACTAAAACAAAGTGCAAATGCATACCACACGGTGTCTGCCGATATATCATACAACATTAAAATGACTGTAAAAATCACAGCGAAACTAAAGCTAATTCCTATCCATCTTTTATTTTTCTTCCAGTATGATCTGAATTCTTTCATGTCTCTATAATATATCCAATCCCTTTCTTTGTCTTTATAAACTCTACAGCAGCAAGTTCAGCAAGTTTCCGCCTAAGCCTTGTGACATTGACTGTCAGTGTATTGTCATCCACAAAAGCATCGCTCTCCCAAAGTGCCGTCATCAACTCTTCTCTTGTCACAATTTTTCCTGCATGCTCCATCAAAACCTGCAAAATCTTAAATTCATTTTTAGTCAATTCCGTCTTTTTTTCTTTATAGCTTACAATCCCATCATTCAGATTCAGCAACAGTCCCTGATGCTCCAGAACATTTAAATTTCCCTGAAATGAGTAGGCTCTTCGCAGCATTGCCTGCACTTTGGCTGTCACAACATTCAGATCGAATGGTTTTTCAATAAAATCATCGCCGCCCATATTCATCGCCATCACAATATTCATATTATCGGATGCCGACGACAAAAATACAATCGGTGTCTTTGCTATTTTTCGTATCTCCGTACACCAGTGAAACCCATTAAACAGTGGCAATATAATATCCATCAGCACCAGCTGCGGATCAAACTCCAAAAAATCATTCATCACATTTTTAAAATCTTTGACATAGCGCACTTCATAGTCCCATTTTTCCAAATGACTGCTCAGTGTCTTCGCAATCATCATATCATCTTCTACAATCAATATCTTATACATGGTACTCCTCCTTCTTCGCTCTCTATTGTAACACATAAAAACAGATTATTCATAGCTCCAGAAAATGCTGATTTTATGCAGTATTTCTTCATATTTATAAGAATATTTGACACGGGATAACTGATATAATTTTCCCAAATACTCCGCGGCCTCTTTCACCATTTCTTCCAGCATCGGCTCTTTTGCTTCTGCATATACCGCTTCATTTGCAAATTTAAAAACGACCTGGCTTTGCTTATTTTGAATGCTCTCTTTCATCTTTGCAAGAATGGTATCTTTTTCATATGTCTCATAATACATCCCATTCAACACATAATAATTCGCATCTTTAGCCGTGCATTTTGGAAGTGCGATCACATCATCCGGCTTATGGGTCTGAAACAATTCCTCCTCCGAGATACAGAGGTAATCATAAACAATATTTGTGTCCACTTCCTCCAAATACACCGGGTCTCCCCATGTTGTATCCACATAGTAATAGTCTTCTCCACAAGAGACCAAATTCCACGCATGCGGCACCTCTTCACTTGATTCAGGACGCTTGGCTGTCCCTGTCACATAAGTGCAAAATACATTCAACCGCTCCAATAAATACTGCGTCGTTCTCGCATAGCCTGCGCAGACAGATTCCCCGTTAACCAATACACTGTAAATATTCTGATTGTCTGAGGCTCCTTCCCTGTAATCCGTATGGTTGATCACATATTCATATACATATTGAATTTTTTCATACTCTGCCCCATCCTTCGGCGCTCCATCAAGCACTTCCTGTGTTATTGCATCAATCTCTTTTTGTTTGCGCTCCCGCTCTTCTTGTCCATACTGATATTCAGGGTTTAAAACAGAATAGCTTTCTGTTCCTTTTTGGTAAATCGTTGTCTTCCCTCTTCCGTCACACCAGAAAATCTCCGGATAATCATTGAGCACAAATTGAAACAACTGATTGTTCTTTTTTGCATCTGCACTGTGCAGATAAATTTCCCCGTTTCCATCCAACACTCCTTGCAAAATTTCCTGATACACCACTTTGTCTTTTTCAGACAACGATTCATAATAATATTTTTGTGCCGGATTCGTCTCTTTCAAATTGACCTTTTGATACGGAATTTCATTTCGCTTTTCATAGCTTCTTTTCCATTTTAATCCATATGTTCCAACCATCCCCAGAACAACAACGACCGCTACACTCATTCCAATGCCCAAAATCATTCCGAGACAACCTCTCTTCTTTTTTCTCGCCATATTTCTCTCCTCTTTTATTCACAATCCCTTTTTTTCAGAATATCATAACAGTAATAGATTTCCTATGAGGTATTTTTATGAACCGTATCACTACCGCACAGATTGACAACGCTGATAAAGGAAAACTTCAGATCAATGTCACCTCCGACATAAATTCCTATCCAATCTCAGAGGCTAAAATATCCATTACTTATACCGGCGTTCCAGGATCTCCGATTGAAGAATTGACAACCGATTCCTCAGGACAGACCGAAGTGTTGGAATTAGATACACCACCACTTGAATACAGCCTAAATCCAACTATCGAATATCAGCCATATTCCGAATACACTCTGAATGTGTCTGCTCCTGGTTTCGAACCACTAAGTATTGCCGGGGCAGAAATCCTTCCGGACGTCACCGCCATCCAGAATATTACTATGCACCCGATGACCGATCCAGAACCTCCGGAGGATGTATTTGTTATTCCCGCTCACACATTATATGGAGAATATCCACCTAAAATTCCAGAAGATGAAATCAAGCCTCTGCAGGAAACCGGCGAAATTGTACTGAGCCGGGTTGTCGTACCGGAATACATTGTCGTTCACGACGGCTCTCCGCGAGACAGCACTGCCAAAAACTACTATGTCAAATATAAAGATTATATCAAAAATGTGGCATCCAGCGAAATTTATGCCACATGGCCACAGGATACTATCCGTGCAAATGTGCTCGCGATTATGTCATTTACACTAAACCGCGTCTATACTGAATGGTACCGGAATCGCCACTGATTCGGGGGTGACAAAAGAAATCGTCCAAATTAATTTTAAAGAATACTTTAATCTCATCCTTTTTCACTTCGATCCTCTGAATCAGTCGATTCACCAAAACCCTCTTTGCCTCTCCATCTGCATTTAGGAAAACCTCCTGCCAAGTAGGTATCTTCTGTTTCAATTCTTCCCAATCGTTAACAGATACCTCTGCATTCTGAAAAGCAAGTTCTTTTTCTTTTACAACTATTTCCTGCTGTTCCAGTGATTCTTTTTGTTTCTTAATCAGCGTCACCAATTCATCTAAAGATAATGGATATTCTCCTGACATGGCATTTGGAATATTTTCTTCCATGACAGAAATTTTTTTTCTGATTTTCTCTGCCTCCTCCTGCTCTTTTCTTAATTCTTTTGCCATAGCAGTCTTCTCTTTATTCTGATTTTTTTGAATTTCATCAAATACATTTTCATTTTCCTGCAGTCTACCAATATAAGCTGCTATAGCTTCAAAAACTACCGGCTCAATTTCCTTGGCTTGAAATTGTTTGGCTTCATTATGAGGAATCCCTTGCCAGGCGCCCTGACATTTATAAATGGGCGTTCTGCTCGCTCTCCTTTCTCCAGTGCTTTTGATTGTCCAATAATTGTATTTGCTTCCGTTCGTAAGTTTACTTCCGCAATAGCCACAGTATATCACATCTATCAAGGCAAGCATACCTTCATTCTTATGGATAACAGTAATATTTTGATTTTCTAACTTTTCAGTATACTTCTTTCCCCGTAATTTTCTTTTTTCCTGTGTGCGATTCCACATCTCCGGTTCTATAATCTGAATCGCCTCATCCGCTTCTTTTGCCAAAACCCACTCTTTGCTATCCAGCCTTTTATATTTTCCATTGGTGCGTTCCCTGCGTTTATAAGCAGTAAACCCCGCATAAATTGGATTGGTCAAAATGCTTGTGATTGTCCCTGATTTCCAAATACCATTCGGTGCTAATTCCTTATATTTACTGTTTTTATTTAATAGCTGTGCAATCTTTGCAGAACCAAATTCCTTATTAAAAGACAAGCTGTAAATGTACTTAACCATCTCTGCTCGTTCCGGCACTACAACCAAATGCTTCAAAGCCCTTCCATGCTTGCTCACTTCCCCGGAATACTCCAGCTCATATCCATAAGGTGCTTTTCCGCCCATAAACTTTCCCTGTTCTACCAGTTTTTGTGCCGTATCCTTTACTCTCATGCCTGTATCGGCACTGCTCTTTTGTGCATTTGCATAACGAAAGGTCAACATCATCTGTCCCATAATATCATCTGTTTCCGGAGAAATGCACCCATCTTTTACAGTGTAAACATCTACGCCAAATTCCTTTAAATTCATAATATAAGACGACGTGTCCCACATCAAACGACCTACACGGTCATCTTTGTACGGAACTAAAATATCAAATTCCTTATTTTGAGCATCCTGTAAGATTTCCTGTAATATTTCTCTCTGCGATGCGGTGTTTTTGTATGCACTTTTACTTCCTTCGAAATATTCTTTTCCATCCAAAATCCAATCTTCTTGTTTTTGTATGTATTCCATAAGGATTTTTCTTTGAATAGATAAATCCCCATCTGCTTCTAACTGTTGGTCAGAGCTTACCCTTAACAACATGCGGATTCGCTTCATGGTGATGACCTCCTTTGATAATTGAAATGCAGGGACACTTTGCCCTGCATTATATTTTTTCATTTACGACTGTATCTCTAGCCGATTTGTTGTAGTTGGTGCTGCAATTCCATATGTAGAATGCTGCGCACCTCGCTCTTCACATTTTCTTCATCAGGTGTCTTCTCAGGGAAAACACATATCAAACGAAATTGAGTTGATTTTTCTTTCTCAGAACTATTTTTTTGCATTCTCTGACTCCGCAATTTTTTTCTTCTCAATAATGTATTCCCTTTAACATCATAACATGTTGCATTGTACATAATTCTAGCCTCCTTCTTCTTTTTTAAATAGATACTTTTACTTCTTCTTTAGTTTTTTCTATTTTGCAAATAATGGGTGTTTCTACTTCTCGTCTATTTGTTTTTAAACAATAACGCCCCTTCAGTACAGCCTCTCCCACTTGCAAATCTTGCAAGATATTCCGCCAAATCGAAATTTCATTATAATCAATCATACTTGCAATCAATCGCATTTCTCGTTCAACAGGCTTAAAAAACATCATATTCCCTGCTTGCATTAACGTATCCATTTCCTCTCGGCTGTAATTTCCAAGAAATTGTGATGAAAGCCATACGCCAAGCCCAAACTTTCTTCCTTCTCGCAGCATAGCCGATAAAGCTGTTCCTGAACGAACTGACAAATTTTGGAATTCGTCCAACAAAATGAAATCCCATTTTTGATGCCCACCTCTTACCTCTCTCCAAATTACCTCTAAAAGAAAATTGGTCAAAAATTTTCTTTGAAGTTTTGGAAAACTTGAAAGTTGTATAATTGTTAACCCCGCCACTTTTGCAATTTTTTCTTTCTTTACAGCCTTAAAGCAAATTGCACACATTTCCTTATATGGCGCTAACCGTGTCAACAAATGTCCAACATTTTTCTTATATTCTGCACCAACCTCCTCCATCTCTCCCATTCGTTCTAAGCAGGAAAATAACTGTTCTATTTTTAAGCATTTAAAAATACAAATTGTTTTTACAATTGCCTCATTCAAGATTTTTTTCTGATAGTAACTTTTGATATCCAATGCATGAATCAATGCATCTGTCACTGTTCCCGTCATATTTCTTGTATCCAAATGGAAAGTCATTCCTTTTCCATCAGAAATATCAAAAATCTCTGTTCCCCTTCGATATTGAAACTTATTTTTCTGCAACTCCTTCTCGGTGTAACTACTCGAGTAATCAATTAGCAACATCGCCTTGTTTTTCCTAAGTTCTTCTTCCAGTTTTCTGCAACAATAAAAAGTTTTTCCAGTTCCGGACTTACCGGTAATAAGGAAATGTGCGTTAGGTTTATACACAATCTCGACTTCTCGTTTTTCTAAATCTTGAATCATTCATTTATTCCCCCCAAATCTACAATACTCGGTATACCAGGCTTATTGAAAAACCCTTTTGAAATGGAATAATATTCACTCCTTTGGCTTTCAACTTGAACTTTTTTAGAAAGCCCATCTTGGTCGCACTTCAACTTTCCAGCCTTTTTCAAAGTATATAATATATTTAATTTTTCGCTAAGCACCCCTCCGTGTTTTAACATCTCGTCCAAAACTTTTGTTGGAATATACAGCCAATTTTCATCAAAATAGAGGGCATTTTTTGTATATTTAATATTTCTATTTTTAGGCAATACTGCAAAATATGAAATTTCATTTCGTATTACATTAACGAAAATATCTAATGCGTCTTCTTCTACTAATGCTTGATTCAACATTTCTTCCCAATCCATTTCTTTCATCAGTGATAAATAAACACATAAATCAACTCCTTCTCCTTCCCAAAACATATTTAGAATCTGCCAGGTTGCTTGAAGTAATGCAATTTTTTTATTATGACACGACACTCTGTTTTTTCGAATAATCCTTCTTATTTGAGTTAAATTATTTTCAGAAAACTCAATAAATCGAGTCAAAAACATCTCTACAACTTTACCGTTCAAAATATTTTCAACAGTTGATATATCATCAAAAAAATCTTCTGTGATGAAAATGTTTATTACGTTTCCTTGAAGAATCTCAGTGTTCATCACCACCAATCCACAATTAACTTCACGGCTAATATCGTAAACTCTTGTTTTTTCCTCACAAATCTTCGTCCTAATTTTTTCAACATTCTCCTTTACTTTTTGTTTTTGATACGTATTCCCTATCGTTTGAAATGCATCCACAATAAGAATCTCATCATTACATGATATAAGATTCTCTTTTACTTGTGCGGTATTCCAATCAGCACATATTACTTCCGAACTGCTCCGATTAAAAACCTGAAATACCTGTGAGAAAATTGGTCTTAGTTCTCCCTGCAAGAAAACCAAATTCAAGCAAAGCATAACTTTCATCCCTTCTGCTGCAAAAATACTTGCAAGCAATCCCCATACAACTATCTCCTGCAAGAGAACTTTGTCTTTAGAATTTTTCATCATCTGAAAAATCTGTAAATATTCCTTCAAATTATCTGTTCTATGTAATCTTTCAAATTGCTTTTGCATAACTGGAAGCCTCGGAAAATCTTGTCGGAATCCAAAAGGAAAGTTTTCTGCAGACATAAACTTGCCATTATTCCATCCTCCCAATTCAGTTAATATCCATGTCTGCGTGGTATTTTCGATTTGCGGTGCAAATTCCATATATAACGCCTGTTTGATTCGATTTTGGCTGATCTGACAGTTAAACTTCACCCCTGCCTGAACAAAGTAATTGAATAATCCCGATTGTGTGTTTTTCTTGTATTTTCCAACAATCCACATAGGTGGATTTTGAAATACAATCGCAAAGTATTCTTCACAAATATTTACTTTTTCAAATTTTATCCTGTATACCTCCCATCCTCCACACAAATTCAATATGAACGGAATGCCTATTTTTTCTCCATTATCATAAACCTCTAATAAGATAATTGTCCCATCTTGCTGAACGCAGATATTATCGCTGATCCGTTTTCTTTTTTTATTCCTTTTTAGTTCTTCCATTTTTTTATCCGTGCTTTCTATATAGCCGCCAAGCATAGTGTTTTGAGCATACACATTTGCATTAATTGTAGAAAGCATTGAAGCGATTTGTTGCTCATACGCATTCCCGTAATGAAATGGTCTTTCCATCATTCGACCTCCTTTCTGACCTTAGTTTATCCCATTTTCCCTTCTTTGTTTTTTGAGAAACTTTTGAATTTTTTTGAGTTTTTCAAAAGAAAAAGGAATCCTTCCGGATTCCTTTAGAATGTATATTCTGTCATCATTGCTTTTTGTACATATGGAAACAATTCATCATGTTTCCTTCTTTCAACAGCTTTGAACACTCGTACATCCATATACTCATAGGTTGCATATCTCTCTACATGCAATTTTTTCTTGGTTCGTATGATTTCATTCATTAAATCATTTTTTGCATTTTCAAAATTCCCATTATATTTTTGAATAATTGCATAAATAAATTGATTGTAAAAATTATAATGTAAAAAATTCATTTCTTCACTAAGCACAGCCACTACATGAGATGCCAATTCTAATTTTTCACATCCTTGTTTAATATAATCTTTGCAATCTTTGTCCACATATTTCTGTTCAAACAAAAGATTTTTTGTTTCTTCTAAAATCAACAACTTTGAAAATGTCGGAACACATCTTCTTATTTCAGCCACGAAACAATCTATGTATTTCGCAACATAGGTCTTTATGTCATTTTTTGTTAGTTTATCCGCTGGGAACACGATTTCTATAAAATCACATATATTCTCAGTTATATCCATGGCAAAACATTGTTCTAATAGAAATTGATTTATAATATCACTGTTCTTATTGCAAGAATAAAATTTTCCTAACAAATCCACAATCTCATTCTTCTCGTAATGAGAAATGGTGAACCTATCCTTTCTTTTTTCAGAGAACAAGTCCAAAATATCCGAATCTCGTCGTCCATTTGTATCTTTTTCCTCACTTCTAATAAAAAATTTAATTACATCTGAGCCAAATTTTGCTATCATTGGCTCCCCGTTTAGATATTTAAATGTTGTATCTAAAGGAATTTCCACACCAAATTCACTTAATCTACTTTCCCCTTGTCTTGATTTTTTTTCAGATTTTACATTGTCCGCCTTCCTTTTTCGGTCTATACCTTTTCTAACAAATTTTTTCCATCCCTCACTATGAGCATACCAATCATCAAAATCATTCTTATTATTTATTACTGGCACAAAATATTTTTTTGGATTATTTTCATAGTAAGACAAAGAATAATAAATGCTTTGACATATATCTAAATAAAAATATAAAGCTCGATGAATAATAGAATTTCTCAAAATGCTCTCATAAATATTATCTGGTCTTTTTTCTTTTTCTCTATCGTTCATTTTTAGTACAGCTGTAAATGGAGTAGACTGTTCTAGATATTCTGTCTGTCCTATTATTGTTGTACTCTGTGGAAATATGCACTCCTCTCCTGTCTCCGCATCTAGGCAAAAATCTTCAGGTTCCTCTTTTGCCAACGAATAAATTCTCCAAAACTCTTCATAACTGCTTTTCCCTTGTGCTGCTCGGAACTTTTCCCAACTAGATAAAGGTAAAAAATACTCATTCAACATAGACACATATATTTCTTGAAGGCTTTTGTTCGTATCAAAATTCCACTTATAATCTTCTATTTTCTTTTCATCTATTTGTCTTTCGCCATCTTTTTCAACTAATATTTTTGATAACAAAAAATATCTGTTCATTCATCCATCCCCCATCTATCCTCTGTATTACCAAACAGCTTATGTCCTTGCAAAAAAATCTTTTTCTATATTCTAGCACAATCAGGGCTTATTTGAACTTATTTACTTTAACAATTTTTTAAACTAGGACTTTTTTGCATTCATTTTTCCTATCAAAACCTCTACCTTTTGGCATATAGGACAACAAAACAAATATCTTTTGCCCAAAAGTTGTTTTCTAATTTTGACACATCTCTCACAAGTCAGATACCTTTTGATTCACCCTCATATTGTCTTACCATCCGATAAAAAGTACTGCTGGATAGATCCAATTCATTTCTTGCCTTTACAGCCGTAAGTTCCCCATTTTTCCACAAGCGATATATTTCCTCAAAATCATCCGGACGTGATACTTTTGGACGACCAAATACTTTTCCCTTTTTCTTTGCAGCTTCAATTCCTTCTCGTTGACGATTTTTAATGTTAATACGTTCCTGTTCAGCAATACTTGCAAGTACCTCAATCAAAATGTTTTGAATCATATCTAAAATCCATTCCTGTCCTTTATTCACTTCCACCATTGACGTTGGAAGGTCTAAAATCTTTAATCTTATATTCTGTTCCTTAAACCATTGCAATTCTTGTTTTATATCTGCTTTATTTCTTGACAGTCGATCCAGGGACGTAATAACCAATGTATCACCGTTTCTTAATCCCAGTGCGCCCTTTAAAGCTTGATAGGATGGACGATTCAAATTCTTTCCACTTTCTTTATCTGTCAAAATATGTTCTGCATCAACATATTTTTTCAATGCTTGTATCTGACGATCTAAATTTTGCTCCCGACTACTTACCCTGGCATAACCAAATATTCTTCCCACTTCAATTCCTCCACTAAAAAAGAGGCAGATTTCATATCAGTCTACCTCTGCTTACAAACTATTATTTTTTAATCAACAAATGTAATTCTACCCATTAAATAAATTGGAACTGTATATTTTTTCTTATCTACTATTCCGCCATGCGTATCTCCTTTTAAAAGATAAAGATAATCTGCCTTGCCATCCTTGGCTGTCTTGCCGATATTTTTTCCTGATTTTACTTCAATTGCATAGTCTTTATCATTTTCAACACTTCTAACAAAAAAGTCAATTTCCCCACCTTTATATACACCAAATGCCGGAGATGTCCCCGCAAGTTTTCTCTCGCGAATTAAGCGTTCCAAATAAAAATAGACAAAGTTTTCATTGATGATACCTTCTACGGTAGCCTGATCTGCACCTGCTATACGCAAGAAATGCCTTGCCACTCCTATATCTCGAAAATAGAATCGGCTATGATAAGACACATCCATAAGATTGCATTCGCTTATTCTGTCACAATATCCAATGATATGAGAACGATACAACCATGCAATCGCCTGATTCACGCTCTTTTTAGTGATTCTATCGCTTTCATCCTTAAATATGATTTTAGACAACTCCGATATCCGGTCACTGGAACCCTTGCTTTCCTTAATCATACTTTGTGCAATCGACGGGAAAAGCTGTTCAAATAAATTCACTTCCAAAACATCATTAAAATACCGTTCGGACTCATTCACAAAGATACGAATAATATTTGCAAGTTCTTCTTTGCACTTCTCCATATCTTTTGTTTCCAAATAGCACTTTACAACTGCTGGATAACCACCGATTTGAATATAAATGTCATACCATTTCTTTAATTCTTCATACTCCTCTTGTTTTCCCTGCCCATATAAATCAAGATTATCATAAACATTTCGCAAACCAACAGTTCCAAGAAATTCTTCATAAGAGAGCGTATCCAAAACCATAGTATCAATATCCCCCGCTGGCAAAAAATATTCCTTGCTCAATGTTTTTCCAAGATAACTTCCAGTCACAACAAAATGACAAGAAAAATCTCTGGCAAACTGTCTTATCATAGAATATACCTCTGCCGATTCCTGAATTTCATCAATGACTACAATTGTATTTTTATCATCTGCAAATGTCTCATCAAACAATTCAAATGTCTTCTGTAAAGGTCTTTCAATACGTTTCTCTCCAGGCTTCCAACTGGTAGCAGCATAATAGCACTCTACAAACTCCTTTCCGGAAGTCTGCATCATATTGATATAAAAATATCTTTTGTAATTCTCACGAGCAAACTTATCTAAAATAAAGGTCTTTCCAACCTGACGTGCGCCATTTAATTCTAATACTTTCCCGGAATCTTGTTTTTTCCATTCTATGAGCTTTTCATAAATATCACGTTTTAGTTCCAACATGCCATCACATTCCCATCTCCATATTTGTATCTATTATAACTTAGAGGCAGACAACATCATCTGCCTCTGTATAAAATAGTTTTACTTCACATCAAAAATCATATTTTCCAATACAATAAATCGGTATTGTATGAACGTTATCCTTTATCCCACCATGTGTATTACCTTTCGCATAAACCACATAATCCGCCTTCTCTTTTTCCAAAATCATCTGGACTGTTTTACTGTTCTTTTTTCCTGCTTTCACTTCTATTGCATAGGTTTTCTGTGTTTTCAGAGATTTCACATAAAAGTCAATCTCTCCCTGCCCCAATGTTGCAAAAGCAGGTGTTTCCAAAGCAATCTCCGCCGGAGGAACCAGACGTTTTTTCAAATCAAGATATACAAAGTTCTCATTCACAATCCCTGCAATATCACCCTCATTACAGCCAATGTGTTTCAGGAAATAACTTGTCAATCCAATATCCATAAAGTAACATCTTGATTTTGCTTTAAAATCTAAGATGTTGCAATCTTTTATTTTTCCTGCAAATCCTATAATTCCCGAACTATATAGCCAGTCTATTGCTCTATTTACAGACGCCTTACTGATATTACTGGAATAATCCTTTACTACAATACTCTGTAATTCTTCACTAAAACTATCCTTTTCAAAACCTTTTTTCTCTTTTACAAGAACTCTTGCAACCCCTGAAAAAATGTTATCATATACCTCATGGTCTAAAATATCCTCGAAATAACGCTTACTTTCATTCGTGAATAATTTAATGATTTTTAATAATTCTCCATTTGCCTGTTCGATAGAATGAGAATTTAAATATCTCAAAACTACTGCCGGATAACCACCAATCCGTATATAGACTTGGTATAATTCCGATAGTTTTTGATATTCCTCTTCTGTACTGCCTCCATAAAGGTCTAATTCTTTATACAGAGTTTCTTCTCCACAAGCCTTCAAAAACTCTTCAAAATCCAATGTATGAATTTCTAAGGAATCCAAATCACCTGCCGAATATTTAAACTCCTTATTCAAAATCCGCCCTAAGTAACTTCCTGTAATAATAAAATCACTTTTTAATTCTCTAGTAAATTCGCGAATTCTGTTATAAATATCTGCGGATTCCTGGATTTCATCAATAATCACTACAGTATCTGAAGAATCTACAAAATTTGGATAAGCTCTTTTAATCAACTCATATACTGGATTTGCACATTGCAATCCATGCAGAATTTCATTCCGCAGTTCTTTGTAGCGTTCCAAAAATAATTCCCCTGTAAAATCAAGAAGATTAATATATATCTTATGCTGATACTGTTCATCGGCAAATTTATTTACAATATAGGTCTTTCCAACCTGACGTGCCCCTGAAACTTCTAATGTTGCATGATGTTCTCTTTTCTTCCACAAAAGCAGGTTCTCATACGCATTCCGTTTCAAATATTTATCCATACTTATTCACTCCAGTCAACTTTCCTAATTATTTCATATTATAACCGATTTTTGTTTCTTTTCCTATCCCTATTTGCCATCTGCTTATATTTATCCGTATTTACTCTGTTCGTAAATACAAAAGGCAGACTGTTTCATCTGCCTCTTATATTTCCTAATATGATTTTCATTTTACACTGTCTGAGTAATCTCTTTCTCTAACATCTCAACCTCATCTAAAGTCAGATCAAAATAATTCGCAATTTCTTCTTTTTTCAACTTTCCATCTCTTAGCATTTTTAAAGCGATTTCTTTTTTCTCTTCACTGATTAAATCTTCTACAATCTTACACATAGTTGCTACTCCTTTCTCATTTTCCTTAAAATAATTTCTGAAATCAGTCTTCTATTAGCGTCCGCGCCTCATCACAACACAATTCTTCGTCTGTGTATATCTGTTTTGTCCCCCAATCAAAATAGTACACATGATCCGCAAGTCTTTCTTCAGGCGCTACTTGTTCTTCATTGACTATTTTTACCATACCATTTAGCATTTCTTTATCAATTGTACCACTATCCACAACTAAAATCAGTTCGTGAATACTTGACGGTAAAATATAGAAATTCTTTCTTCCCACTATCTCTTGAAACATTTCGGCACACAAAAAGATTCCGGCTGCACCGCAATATTTTTCTTGATTTGTCAAAACGTACATAAACTCACATTCTTCAGAATCTTCTTCCTCTTCTGTATCTTCTACGACTTCAGGGAAACACTCTTTCACAACACTCTTAAGATCGCATACTTGATAGCCATCCTCTTTCAAATTTTCAAATGCTTGACGATATATTTCATCTTCGCAAATCTTCCAAGATTTTACCATTTGCCTTGTGATTTTGACACTTCCAATCCCTACTTCTGTAACACGAATCATATAGAGAACAAGAAAATCCAAATATTCCTGATAGAGATACTTCTCTTTCAAATCCTCATTTTCCTTCGCTGAAACAATCATCGGATATATCTTATTCTGAACTCTCTCCCAACTTTTTATATTTTCAATACTTTTTAACTCTTCCTTAATCTTTTTCTCATTCTCTTTTTGTTTTTTATATACTTCACAGATTTCTTCCACACACTCCGCAAATCCCCCATCCTGCAAATACCGCTCAAAACATTCTTCCAGATAAAGCACAGGAACCACTTGCGGCGGTTCCTGCGTTCTACTGATAGAAAGACCTGTTTTTTCTGTTCCATTGAGTTTTGGATTTGTAATAATCTGCACCTCATAATCCTGTCCTAAATTCGCTTGTACCTGTTCTTTCATATTTTCTACAAATGTTCTATAATCCATTGTGTTCTTCTCCTTTTGTACTATTTTTTCTCTTATTTACGCTGTCTTTTCCTGATACTCCACATCCCAAATCTCTTCTCCATGAATATCACTCATATCATCCGACAGTTCCGTCTTAATTGTTTCATCATTTGACAATGCTTTACGAAAATCTGTCTTTAATGGTGCATATTTCAAAGCCTGCTTAATAACTGTTTTCTTAGCCATGCCAATATAGTTGCTCTTCCAAGGACTGAAGGAAGAGTCAAACGCTTTTGAATATTCCTTTGCATATTCATCCATTGCTGTTTTACTCATCACTTCAAACCCAAATCCCCCATTTACCAGTTTGAAAAATCCATAAAACAATCGTACTTCTCCCCGCTCTCCTAAAGTCGGACAATGTTCCAGTTTCGGATTCAACCCTAATTCATACGAAAAGTCATCATTTTCATAAACTGCCTGTGCAGATATGATCTGCATCTGCGGATTCCGATAGCTTAAATCAATCAGTCCTTTATAGCCAATCTGAAACTGACATTCCATCACGCCTTTATTGTTGTAGGGAATCAGATACGCCTGCCCCAATGGTGTATTCGGTTCCAATCCAAGCTGAGCTGCATTCATCAACGCCGCAAGGAAACTCATCTGCGTACACTCTCTTAATTTGGGTGTCGTGTTTAACGCAGACAACGCCATTCTTGTGAACCTCTCCGGCGTAATAACTTCCGGCAACGCCTTTTTGATTTCCGGCTCCATTGCCTTAATCAAGTCTGCAATACTCATAGATTTTGTTAATTTTGTTTCACCTTTTGTACTTTCTGCCTTTTTGGCTAATTCTTCTTTTACTCCTGCCATTTTCTTTGCCTCCTAAAAACATACAAAAATAAGAGGCAGATTGTTATATCCACCTCTTAATCTCTGTTTCCTATATTCCTTATTGAAATATGCAATCACTCCCGAATGTTTTGAAGAATCAAAACCTTTTAAAATATTCATGGCTCTCATTGCGTGAAAGATTGCATAATAAGAACGGTTTAAAGAGGTCTTATACTGACCAATCTCTAAGTTTCCCTCCGCTGCTGAAAGCATTTCTTTTGCCCGTTCCATACGGTATCATGCTAATTCTCTTAAGCTCCTTTCCACAAAACAACACCCTCTTCTCTGATATTTTTATAGAAAGGTAAGATGTCTCCCCATTTTTCCAACTGTTCTTCCTGAATATCAACGATTGAAAACACCTTGTTGTATTGGATATCCATTTCAGCAGACCAGCAGAGAAATTGTTCCTTCTCAGCTTCTTCCATATCTTTTTTCATAATGATTGCAATATCAATATCACTTTCTTCTGTTGCTTCATTCCTTGCAACAGAACCATATAAGATAATCGTCTGAATAGCATTACCAAAAATCAACCTCAATCCACAAATCAAATCTTCTTTCATTTTTTCAGACAACATCCATCTCACCTCTTTCCATGATGATCGCTTTTCACTCAGACAGTATTTCCATATGTCTACATTTTATCATAACCCGCTATACGAAACAATCCAAATCCTCTAATTTAGGTTCATCAATAAAAAGGACTTACCACTTACGCTGCTTTTACCGTAAATCTCCGGCTCAACACGGATTTTTTATATTTCGCATAGATTTCCGGCTGTTCTTCTTTCAGGCGTTTTTCATCCAAACGGTTACTCTCTACTGCTTTCCAAGACACACGGTACTGCTCATTCTCTGCAATCTCAGCCTCTCCGAGATACAGTTTCAGTTCCTGCTCAATCTGTCTTTTCTCCGTATCCATCTTCCCGATGATTTCTGAAAGTTCCTGACGTCGTTTTATTTTCTCATTAAATCCCGTCAAAGGAATGGTTTCTGCGACAGTCTGTTTATAATATTCTGCAATGACACTATCTGCAAGTTTAGAACCGTCAGGACTTGGTATCTGTCTTTTTAACACATGGTTCTCCCAAAAATCCTGCTCAATCCGAATCAAATCTGCAATCATCTCTTCATCACGTTCCAGTTTATAATAGCGAAATCCTTTCCCGAAAATCACTACGGCAATGTACCACGCGTCTGCCCCACAGACAGTCATATAGTGATAGCACTGGATTTGATAAGACAATGGAATCTTTCCATTCTCCCACTTATCTGCCATATACGGGCTTGCTGTCTTACATTCCAATCCTGCATTTTCTCCTACAACCATACGGTCTACATCTGCAAGCATAAACGGATACTTCTCATGATAAAATATCGCATTTGCACGCCTGACCTTTTTCCCTGTTGCTTCCATAAACCGTTTTGCCACATAATCTTCAAATTCTCTGCCCTGACGCATAGCCTCATTATCAAGTTCTTCTATCTCTTCAGAAATCTTATCCTGATATACCTGTATGGCAGTACGGTACGGGTTCAGTCCACAGACTGCCCCCGCATCAGAACCGCCGATTCCTTTTTTTCGATAGGTGAGCCATTCCTTTTTTTCTAATTTCAACGTAGATACTAATTTTTTCATGCTGCGATTTCCTCCATTTCTTCCGCTTTCACTTTCTGATATTTCTCCTGAAGTTCATCCACATTTTTATCAAGAGAACATTGCAATTCTTCTATGTGGGAATCCTCCGCTTTTATCCATCGGTCGTAAAGAAAAACCAAAAGATTTGGAAACACAAGAAGAGTTTTTAACACTTCTGCTTCCATCTTTTGGCTCATCTCCATCAGTAATTCATATAAATTGAGCATTGTATCAATCTGATATGCCCGTTCAAATAACACTTCCGCACTTTGCTTTAACATTCTCTTTTTAAATCGGCTGTTCTCCAATCCAATCTTGATACAGAACAACTCTCTTAATTCCTCTTCCATCTTTTCTCTCCTTATGCTGCTTTCATCATTTGATACGCTTTATCAATCAGTGGATTTCCTTCTACCGTTCTTGTGAACAGATTTTCCTTATAGTTTGCTGTCCTGCGTAACGGTTCTGCATGGGTGGCAAAATCGCTCACCGCATTGACAAAAGCATACGCATTTTTCCCTACATCTTTCAAATCCGGTGCATCAAAATATCGCATCTTCATATCTTCCCGAAGACGTTTCATATTTTTTATCTGCTGTGGAGTGGAATCTTCTTCCAGTGGCAACAGAATTTCAATGTAATCTAACACCTGTTGGTCGGTCAGTTTCTTTTTGCGAAGCGTTTCAAACTCTTTGCCAAGATTATCCATATATTTCTCTGCCATGAATAAAGTATCTTTTGCCTCCTGCATTTTTCCTTTGATATCTCCAGTATGAATCATGGACCAGGAACGTTTTGCTGTTGACAAAGCTAAATTTAAGGTATTCTGACACACAACCCGAATCGGTGTGATTGCTGCTTTGATTGCCCCTGAACCGTCATGGGAATTGAAAAATACTAGATACGGACTGATTCTCTCGCCGGAAATAATGTATTCATGCGGAAGATGTGCCAACAGCCACACTTTTCTTCCACCCTGTAAACTACCTGCAGTTTCGTATCGGACACCTTCGCCCAACAATTCGTCTGTAAAGGCAAATGCCTCTTGATTCTGTACAATCTTATAGCGGTCAGTGACAACACCCAATACCTGACGGTCTGTATCGCGGACATTTGCCTTATATCCCTCAATCAATTCCTCTGTCTCCGTATAAATCGGTTCCTGAATGACATTCCAGTCTAATCCCGCCGCTGTCAGTGCTTCTTCGGAATTTAATGCCTCATTTACCCTTGTTCCCAATCCGTGCCACGGTGTTTCTCGCACATAAAACATACTTTCTACATTTGCTGCCATTTTTGTTTCCTCCTTCATTTTCCTAATCTTTTCTTATGCTATTTTACTCTTTGTATCTTTCCAACTTTCCCATTCCAGCGTATTTGCAATGCTGTGGAACTCCTCATCTCCCAACACAATATGGTCTAACACCTCAATATCCAATAATTCCCCTGCTTGCCTTAGTTTTTTACTGATTTGAAAATCACTACTGCTCGGGCGGCAATCTCCTGATGGGTGGTTGTGAAAAACTATGATCGATACCGCATTGCTTAAAATGGCATTTTTAAATACTTCTCGCATTCCCACCAAACATTGATTGACCATGCCCATTGCAACTACTTCCATACTGACTGGCTGTAACTTTCCATCCAAACAGCACACTAACAGATATTCCTTGTCCGCATTTTCAAACAAAGGCTTCGCAAACTCTGCCGCATCCCATGCACTGCGAAAGCAAACACCTTCATTCCAATACGATTTCTCACGAACTGCGATTGTCCGTATGACTGAAACTCCGTTATGCTCCAGTTCTTCTACACTTTGTGCTTTCTCTTTGACCATAATCCCTTTAATCCTCCTTGGAAATTTCCTCGATTGCTACTGCAATCACTCCTAAAATTGCTACTAAGATTCTCCCCATGCCATACCTCCTTTTTCTGTGCATAGAAATAGAGCAGAATCCCGAAAGATTCTGCTCTGTCAGATATTGTTTCACTGTTATAATATGTAATTATTTTTTTGATGTTTTACGACAAATCCTTATTACTCTATATGTCACATATGAAATTATTATAATAATAGATATCCATTGAGATGTTGAAAAGCATATCCATATTCCTCTCAGTTCATCTCCACGCCAAAATTCGATTATAAAACGAAAAGTTGCGTATCCTATTAAGTATATCTCAAATATATTACCTTTTCCTTTTTTCTCTAAGATAAGTAAAAACAAAGTCATACTTAGCAAAAATATTGCCTCTATTAGCTGTACAGGAATCCTTAATATTTCAGGTTCGTTCCACAAAGGAAATCCCCATGTAGACACTTTCCCATAACAGCACCCTGCAAAAAAGCACCCTATTCTTCCACATGCATGGAAACTGGAATATCCTGGTGAAACAAAATTCAACATATCTCTAACATTATATTTAAACAATTTTGAAAAAATCACACATCCTAAAATTGCACCGAAAAGTCCTCCATAAAAGACAAATCCACTTGTGATAATCTTATTTATCATGTATTTCATAGAAAAATTTGCAATAATATCTGGAATCTGTGTTGCAATAAATAGAATCTTGCTTCCTATCCCTACACCAATAATCATACTTGCCATTAAAAACAAGTATTCTCTAAATGATAATTTTTTATTTCGCAAATAAAGCATCATCATCATACAAAATAATCCAATAGAACTAAATATTCCGTAAGCTGGAATTCCTCCTATATATGGTTGCATACTCTCATTACCTCACAACTAAATCATTATAAACATCCATTCAGACATCCTGCACAAAAAGAATTGCATCCTAGACAATTTACACATGTCGCACAAGTATCAGTGCACCCTACGCATCCATTCAAACATCCCTTTGTTGCATTGCTTCCGCAAGAATAACAAAGTCCACAGCCAGTGGTTGTAAATAGTGTCACACAGCAAATTGATGTGATGATTAATATTTCTTTTATTCTTTTCTTCATAATTTATCTTATCTCCCTTTATATCTTTTTTACGACTTTTTCTTTTAATAATTGCTCCGCTCTATCTTTTGGAACTTCAATAATTTCTCCAGGTTCCAATAACCTTCCAATTATTTTATCTTTGTATTTTTGAATCACTTTAACTTTTATCATTTTTAAGTAGAGTGCTCCATTTTGAATAATAAATGCATCTTCTATTTCTTTTAATTCACTTTTTATATCTTTCAAACACCCTAAATCATCCTTATCTTCAGACACCTTTACCCAAATACCAGCAACTATTAGAACAATAATAATTTTCAGAATAAGACCTACTCTAAAGAACAAACCTAATCCTATAAGTGTAGAAACAATCCCAAGTACAGAAAATAAAAGCATATGCAACCTTTTACCTGCTATTTCCACACCAATGCTTTTTTTGTTTTCACTGTAAAAATCTAACAGTTTTTGCTCACTTTTTTCCTCGAACTGTTTACCTAGATTTGTTTTAAATTTCTTTATTTTTAAAATCTTTAACAATTCAACATCTGAACTATATTGTTTTTTCAATTTTTCTATCTCTTGCGTTTCAAATTCAATAAGTTCCTGCTCTTGTCTTAATCTTTCACGCTCAGCTTCAGCCTCTTCTTCTGTATTAAATTTTTTATCTCCTACAACTTTCCTTGCTTCTTTTTGTGCCTCTTCTCTAGTAGCATAAACTTCGTCTAAAACTGTACGTGCTAATAAATCAATTCTTTCCAATCGATATTTCAATTCTTTAATGATTACAGAACCATATTTATATTGCGAATAAATTTTTTCAATTTTTTTAAGTGCTTCTTGTATATCTGTTTCGCTCTGCATGTCACAATTGTTATATATTTCAGATATTTTTTCAACTTGAATACGAACATTATCTGCTTCTTCTACTGATTCAAATTTTATGCCAAATGACGCATAATTTATTTTGCTTCTAACCTCCATACCGTTTTCATAGTTTGTCACATAGTCATATACCATTTTTAGGCTATCGTATTTATCATTGATTTTTCTTATTTGTTCATCTTCGCCTAAAAGAATATTTGAAATAGATAAAACATATTCCTTTATTTCCAGAACTTCTTTTCCGTACTTTGCAGTTTCTAATTTTTCTGAAATATATTCCTCTAATGTTACATTTAAAAGGTCTGTTTCTAAAGATTCACAATTTCTTTCATACAACTTTTTGAGACGTATATATACTTCTTGTACTGAATCAGGTACGGAAATTTCCATATCCTTTATATACTCATAAGATTTATATTGTAGTTGCGTCTTTATTACAGAGTCTATTTTTTCTTGTATGCTTTTAGGAACAAAGATTTTTTCATAATGTAATTGTCTAATTACTTTTTCGTCTAAAAAAATACCATTTTCTTGTGATTCTTCATTTGTACTAACAGCATCCAGTCTATTTTTTATTGTGTTAATTATATCTTGGCGAATGGTTTCACTAAATACATCAAATAACGATTCCATTCCCTTCTCAAAGACAATGCTTCTAATTACTTCGACAGAATTTTCACATTTTTCTAAAGATTTATCTTTAATTTTGTTTAAAAAAATTTCAGATAATATTGTTTCTAAATCCAAAATTTCTTCTTTTTTATATAAATACTGTGAAATATTAAAAATGTTTTTTATTCTTTCTTCTGTAATATCTTCTTGTTTTAGTTCTTCCTTCAGCTCTACTTTTATCTTTTCTTTTAAGTCAATCTCAAACCATTCTGAAATATTTAACAAATTGTGTAAATTTTTCTTATATTCTTCCGGATTCTCAATTTGACATATTACTTTAAATATAGAAAGATAAGGTTTAACATTATAAGGTTCCTCATGCAATAAAGCAACCATTGTCTCTACTGAATCTGGATTTGTTTGAAATTGTTTGTGAAGCATTCTTTTTGCATCTTTGTCATTATGACCAATACAGTCAGGATAATCCATTTCCATTTTTTGAATCATCAATCCTTCTATTGCTTCTAACAATTCTTTTGTTTTTTCCGGTATTCCATTCAAAATTCCCCGCACTACTTTGCTTTTTTGTCTGGAAGCCTTTAGTTCCGATTTCAAATTTCCCAGACCATTTACCACAGAGTGAATAGCACCCGTTCCCATATTCATCATGCCTGCTTCTGCAGCACCTTTAATTGCGCCTCCAACACCAAAACCACCGCCTTGCCAACGCCCTCTACTAGCTTTTCGCAATTTTCGATATTCTGCTTCCGCATCTACTCCCTGATTTATCTGAGAGAAAACAGTCTGAGCTGTTGTCAACTCATCAATTTTAAAAGATACATAACTATCAATTGGGTCGTAGAAACTACTATCTTTTTCCAATCCCAATTTTTCTTCTAAACCGGATATTGCAGAATAACTATTGTTCATAAAACTTTCTAATAATTTAGCTATTCTAAACAATGCAGAATCTGAAGTAACATCTATTTTCTTAATCGTTTCCTGTTTTATAGCATATGGTACAATATGTTCTTTTACATATCTATGAATATAATTTTTTACAAAATATTTGCTCTCAAAAGTCAAAGAGTTTCCAAGTAAAACACATGTTTTCTCTGGTAGCAACTTTTTAATATGCTCTAAAATCGGTTTTTGTCTTGCAGCTATTTGTTTCTGCAAATCCATTTCTTCAACTCCACTTTTCTCTCGATACGCAAACATAATTCTGGTACATTCATCTTTTGCAAATCCAAATTTTACACCAATATCTGTTAAGGTATCCATCATGGCGTAATCATACATAAAATCTACTTTGCTATTACAATACTTCTCTATTTCTTCTTCATATTCTGAAATAACTTTTGAAAATCGATTGTATAATTCTTTTAATTCTTTTTCTTCGACGTCCTCTATTTTTTTATATTCTAAATGACTTTTTTGCGCAACATATTGCTCTACCAGTTCTTCTATGAATTCACGTTTTTTATAAATTCCATTTTCTTCATTATATTTATCAAGAAATGGATTCATCTCTTCTTCATCATATTCATAACAATCAAGTTCCAGAGCTTCTATGTATTCCTCTAATTCTTCAACCTCTTCATCTGTTATCTCAAATGACAGTTTCCCCTCATATAACTTTTCAATGAAGGCATTTACCTTCTTAATGTTATCTTGGACTGATGAAATGATATGAGCCACCTGCTGCTCGTCCATATCATATAATTCTGCCCGTTTATAAAAAACATCATTTTCAACAACTTTGTCTTCAAAATATGCCTCCACAAGTTGTCCTACAATTTTATCTTTATACTGATTTTGCAAGTCACTATATACTTCTTTACCATTGTTTATAGGTTTCAATTGATTCCCACAAAAAACACAAAATTTTCCGAGGTCATTATTTTCTTTACCACAATTTGAACAAAACACATTACTACTCCTCTCTCATATTCACTTATCTCTATATTCTCTGTGGCTAATATTTTTATATCTATAGATTATTATACTATAACTAAACAAATATTACAATTAGAGAAATATTTGTTAGGAGTTATTATATGGATAATTTGAATTTTGAACGAATCGGAGAAAAACTAAGAACAATACGGTTGTCTAAAAATCTGACACAAGAATATATTGCCAATGCTACGGATGTAAACACCAGTCACATCAGCAACATTGAAAACAACCGCGTCAAAGTATCTCTTTCCACATTGGTACAGATATGTAACGCTTTAGATACTACTGTTGACTATGTTCTTTCTGAAGAATACAATGACGCTTCTTCTGCTATTGAGCAGGAAATACTCCACGAACTACACGCTTGCAATAACGAAACCAAAGAACAGATTTTGAAAATCGTCAAGGCTCTACAGTAATTTTTTTGCTGTATAGCACTCCGACATTAGCATCACCGCATACTGAAATCCTTTAATGAATCCTGCCTCTTCTGCAAAACTTGTTACTGCAAATAATTCGTCTCGAACTTCTTCATACTCTTTTTCACTCAGGCACAAACTATTTTTTTGCAGAAAATCTTCTACTACCTTTTCAATGCTCTTTCCTGCTTCTTTTAAATAATCCGTTTCTGATAATAAAAATTGATAGATTTCCTTTGTTTTTTCATTCATACTTTTCTTCTCCTTTCTTGGAACGTACCTATGTTCCGAAACGCATAAAAATAGCCAATGAAGTTTCCTTCATTGACCATTTTCAAACCTACTTATTCTTTGATGCAACTCTTTAAATTTTTCAACATACTCATACATGCGCTTAATTTCTTCTAATCTGTATTTCTTTTTCTTCTTTCCTCATTATACTGCTTCTTCTTATTCATACATCTTACCCTTGCACGAGGAACATATTTATCACAGTGCTGGCAATATGTCTTATGCTGTGCCGCTCTTCCTTTTTGGCATTGCCCCAGTGCAATATAATATTTGCATGGTATTTCTCTGTATCTTGCCATAGTTACTCTCCTTTAATTGCTTCCATCTTTGAAATTGTAAATTGGTTTTAAGATTTTCTGAACTTCCACCGTATCTTGGATTTGTTCTACAATCTCTTCCATTCCTCGATACGCAAATGGTGCCTCATCTAAAATTTCCTTTCCAATGCAGGAACAGTAAATCCCTTTCATCTCTGCCTTGAATTGCGAAACCGTATGATGTTTCCGAATCTCTTCACGATTCATAATCCGGCCAGAACCATGCGGGGCAGATTCATTCCACTCTGTATTTCCCAATCCTTTTCCTAATAAAATCCCTGCCTTCATGTGAATCGGAATAGCCACAATCTCCCCCCTCTTCGCGGAAATTGCACCTTTTCTTAACATCAGGAGATTTTCTGTCTGCTCCACATAATTGTGCGGAATCGAAAATTTTTCTTCCACTTTCCACTTCATTCCCTTCGCCAGTTCATCTAAAATGCAGGCTCGGTTTAATTCTGCAAATTTTTGTACGACCTGAACATCATGCAGATAGTCCTCCATCAAATCACCGGATAAATACGTCAGTTCATACGGTATTTTTACACCTTGTTCTTGAAGTATCTTCTGCCCCTCTCGTAAATAGTATTCGGTCACTTCTTTTCCAAGGTGTCGGCTGCCTGAATGAACCGCTGCATAAAGACATCCTTCGTCATCTTTCTCAACCTCTATAAAATGATTCCCACTGCCAAGCGTTCCAAGACTTAAACTTGCCTTTTCTTCATTGATTGCTTTTCTACAATGCAGCTCTGAGAAATCAAATATTTCAGAAAACCGGTGTTTCCGCTTTCTAATCTGAAAACCGGAAGGTACTTGTTCCCGAATAACTTTGTCTAGTTTTTGGAACTCGATTTTCTTCTGTTTCAATTTTACAATGGTGATACCGCAACCTATATCTATTCCTACTACCATAGGCATAATCATCTCCCCTATAGTAGATGTAAAGCCAATGGTTCCCACCTTGCCAGGATGAACGTCCGGCATCACCCGAATCTTGCAATCCTGAAATGCCTGCTGGTCGCAAAGAAGCTGTATCTGTGCCAAAGCATATGTTTCTACGTTATCTGTAAATATGTTCGCTGAAGTATAGACTCCATTTACTACTTTCATAATCTTTCCTTTCTTTTTAACAGGTATTTTTTCGTAAAAAAGGGTACAAAAAAACACCTCTATCATTAGAAGTGTAGATTATCTCTATATGCAAATGGATTAGATATTTGATATGATTAATCCGAAATATAAGTTATCTCTTGCCACCTGTAAGGATAATCCCGCTTCTGTTTTCTGCTATTAAATTATCATGTGTATTCATTGTCTGTTTCATAATTATCCTCCTTTCATGGCTGTTGTTATTTTCTGTTACAACGCCACTATAATCTTTCTTTTCTATAATGTCAATAGTTTTTTTTCTATACAGCAATCTGACAAAATCCAACATAAAATATTAAAATCTACTAACATATATTTGAAACGCAAGTTACCGATGGTAACCATAAGAGGTTGTGGCACAAAATAAAGGAATTTAATCTCAGGATACCCTAAAATGCATCCTGAGAAATATCTTTATTTTGCCTGAAATCTTTTGGTTACCTGCTAAATTATGCCAACCCCATTCTCTATTTAAACTCCGTTTCCTATTTCATCTTCTATTTATCATCTATCATCTTATGTCTCTATTCTATGTCTATAGTATCTATACCCTTGTCTCTTATATATTATTATATATGTTATATAACTATAATACATTACCTCTGAATATCAAACATTAAAATATAACAAAAAACATCACGCTTAACTAAAGAATAAAAAATAGGAACTTTAGAAAGGAATGGATAAAAATGAAAACAACTAAATCTGCCGAAATTAAAACTCGTTGCACCCCTGAATTAAAAGAGAGACTAAATGAAATTGCTAAACGAGAGAATGTCTCTGTTTCTACAATTATTACCAGTTATCTTGAAGCCTGCATCTATTACGGTAATTCATCATCAAATGCTACATCTATTTCATCTATGGTAGATAAACAAATATTCAAAAATGCTGTATTTAATACCATTGCCATAGATCCCTCTATTCCTCAAAAATCAAAAGAACGTCTTATGGAGGTGATGAAAGAATTATGTTAAATATCAATTTGCTCACTGTAAATGAATCTTATGATTCAAATAACACCATAGAAAACACAATCAATTATATTTTCAGATTGGATAACAGCCTGCATTTTATTTATGGCGTCTTCCCGCCTGACAAAGATGAAATCATAAATCTGTATGAATATCTTCGTAGTTACCTTCCTCAGAATACCTGTTCACAACAAGTGCAGCATCTGATTTTTTCTATAAAGGATTCCGATGCAGAACATGTAGATTTGCTCTTACAGTTTTCAAATCAAGTGGCCATCCTGATTTCGTCCTTATATCCTACATGTTTTGCTCTGCATGATAATACAGATAATCCACACACACATTTTATCGTTTCAACAACAAGTCATCATCCTGACACGTCACCTTTCATCGGTTCTGTATTTAAGGACTTCCTCAGACAAATATACTTATTAGCATCTAATATGAATATAAAATTAATGGAGGTGAAGTAAGATGCTTGAAGCTTATGATGATATTTTAACCATTCCAGAGGTTGCTGATATTCTTAAAATAGGCACCTCTCAAACGTATAAAATTGTTCGCTCCGGGCAATTAAAAGGATTTAAAGAAGGGAAAGACTGGAAAATTCCTAAAAACTGCCTAATTGCATATATTAAACAAAAAATCTCTTATTGATTTACTGACGCCAAAATCAAGGAGGTTTTCACACAACGCTAAATCTATCTCTACCACCTACATAAAACACCGGACTGAGATAATCAGTCCGGCTGTCTTTATAATTCTTTGATAAAACTTATATAAATTTTCAATACACATACTAACTTCTTAATTTTCAGGCTTTCCAATAAAACATGCTATCTCTCTTCTTTTATAGCCAAAACCTCTTCTTCTGTAGCTCCTGAAATTTTACAAATCTCAGAAATCGGATAATCGTTCTCTAGCATCGCAAGAATCACTGCTCGTTCTTTTTCTTCTCGTCCCTCTTCTCGTCCTTCCAGTTTTCCTTCTTCTTTCAATTTTTCTAATGCTGTACACATATTGCTTACCTCCATATTTCTACCCATACTAATCAGTTCCTTTGATCCAGTCATTTGCCCGATGACTGTTAGCAGATCTGCACCCAGTTCTTTAGTTCCATATTTTTCTCGAATTTTATCAAAATGTCCGGCAAATGTTTCTCTTGTAATCTCAAAAACACTTTGAACATCTGCATTATTGAATACATATTTAGCGGAATCCCGCACTTCCAAAAGATTCATCTTATAATCGGAGAAAATAGCGGCGATTTCCTCCGACATTTCTACAATCATATCTTTCAAAGAATACGGTCCATCCCATTGTTTTTCTCCATAATACACAGTCAATGTAATAACAGGATGAAGCCTGTCTTCCTTCCTCATCTTTGACAAAAATTCATCTTCTGTTTTTTTCTCTGTATCCTTTTTATATTTTCGTGTAATTTCCTTATATTCTTTCAGATAAATTTTATACTATAAATGAGCAAATTTGAAAAATTGCACAAAACTACACTGCGAATTTCATAAA